>UMKD01022820.1_pt1 | contig 12877 bp, 16 predicted proteins | sample 1966221 | NCBI WGS metagenome assembly UMKD01 (sample SAMEA4836167, study PRJEB28245) | human gut metagenome | biome: gut microbiome; material: fecal sample | place: Denmark | collected 2008
ATGATTTCATGTTGAAAAATGCAGCAATAAAATGACATGTATCTAATGGGGGATTTATAGATTACAATATAAACATAATATGTACATGTACAGGTGTTTGTATGAGAAAAGTGACCTATACCCAAATGAGGAATGAGCTTTCTAATATATTGGAAGATATTAGAAATGGAGAAACTGTTGTTGTTACTCAAAGAGGGAAGCAAGACTTAGTGATCAAGGCTGAGATTGCAGATACTTGTAATAGTATAAATGATATACAGTCTAATAATATGTCAGTTAGCCTTCCTCTGGAAAAAATAATGTCAACTGACACGATCAAAACTTTGGCTCAAATAGGAGAGGCTGTGAAAAAATTACAACCCTCCCCTGAGGTTATGGAAAGTATTCAAAGAGCGGCTAAGCAACTTAACGCAATGGTTAACTCTGAGGAATTTAGACGATTTAGCCATAATATTAATGATATAGGTTATCATTTGGAAAATGTGTCATCTATGGAACAGTTTAAGAAAGCCTTAGAGCATACTAAAATTAAACATGCACACATTATCAAATCACTGGAAGATAAATAATGAGCATTAGATTTCTTACTGTTGATGAAGTAATTGAAATACAAAAAGATACATTACCTAACAGTGGAAAACCAAATCTCGATAAATTAGAAGGTGCTCTTTATCGAGTGCAGACACTGAAAGATTATGAAGGTTGCGAAGATGTGTTTAAGTTTGCAGCCATGTATTTAATTGCTATAGCTAAATCACATGCATTTAATGATGCTAACAAAAGAACCGCCTTTCAGTCTGCGAGTGTGTTTTTACTTCTTAATGGGTTTGATCTTAATCCATCGTTAGAACTCGTAAAATTAACAATTCTTGCGGCAGTTGGTGAGGCTGAGTGCGATAATACGGCATTTGCCTTGCGTATTTTATCAAGTTATAAAAATGATCTACTAGAAGATTCTATCTCTGGGTATTGACAATATAAAATCAAATTTCTTTTACTTGGTTAGGTCGCAAAATGCGACCTTTTTTATGGGAGCCACCAATGGACTTAACCAGTGGAATATTTACAGGTCGAGCATCAGTTATCACTCGCGCAATTGGTGACTTTGAACTCGATTGCACAGTGAGAGAAGAGCATACCTCATCGCTCAGGATGACAAAGAACCCGATAGAGTCCGGTGCTGATATTGCTGACCATGCGATATTAGAGCCTAAAGTATTGACGATAACAGGTATCGTGGTCGGTTATGAACCACCACGACATTTTAAAAACCTAATGGGGATTGATAGCCGTGTGTTAGATGAATACCCATTACCGATTGAGGTATCAGGGGTGACACATCAAGCTCTAGCCATGATAGAGCAGTATATTTCATCCGCTGTATTGATGAACGATAGGGTGACTAAAGTGCTCGCACCATGGTATCCAAAAACTAACGTTGGGGGGACAGACGGATCACAAACACGGGATAGAGTTGGTCGGGCATACGAGAGCTTGTTATCAATACAGAAATCAGGTGAAACGATAGATGTGCAAACGGGTATTCGCTTATATAAAAATATGATGATCACGAATATTGGAATATCTCAAGATAAGCCCGGAGCGGTTGAAATAACATTAACGCTTGAAGAAATATTTATCGTTGAGAGCCAAACAGCACAAGGGCTTCATCCTGACTTAAGGGGACAACCTAAAAAGAAAAATATGGGGCGAACTCAGCCAATAAGTCAGGAGAGTCATTCATCTCTTCTAAAAGATGGTGTGAGCATGATGAAGGCGCTGATAGGAGGTAACTCATGATTTACGAAATACCCGTATCGTGTGAAACCATCCAAGAACAGACTTTTACCCTGTTTGATATGAACATCCGTTTAGCCCTTTATTTCAATAGAATATCAAGAGGTTGGCAGTTTGATTTATTTAACCTTGATAAAAATGAAGTTATCACTCAACTGCAAGGGCTCGCAGTGAATGCACCATCTTTATTAGAAAAGAATTTACCATTTATATTAATGCTGTCTGATAAATCACGATTCGGTATTAACTCTATTTCCCGTGATGAATTAGGACGTCGGCTGTTGTTATATATTGTCGATAAAGAGGTGTGGCGTGAGGCAATTCGGGAGACAACTTAAATTAGTGATTGGCAGCAAAAATGAATCTGTTGAAATAACCAATCTTAGAGTGCAGTTCGAAGTACAAAAAACGTTAACACCAGAACCAAATCCCGCCATTATTCGAATTTACAATCTCAATTCGTCAAACAGAAACCGACTCACTAGCAAGGAGTTTAATTGCTGTGCGCTCTCTGTTGGCTATGAAGAACTGAGAATGATTTATTCGGGAGACATTATTGAGGTTAACACGATAAGGGAAGGTGAAGATTTTATCAGCGAGTTGGTGTGTGGTGATGGATTTGAGGCTTACACCGCGAGGATGGTTATCCAAACGCTATCTTCGGGTAAAACGGATACCGACATTATGAGAGAAAATGCTCGAGTGATGGGGATAGATACAGGGGTTGCTGACCTGCCAAGAGATAGAAAACTACCTAGAGGAAAGGTTCTATTCGGTGATTCACGTAACGTCATGCATAAAATAGCCAAGAACAATAATGCTGATTGGTCCATTCAAGACTCGCAACTCACGGTATTACCAAAAGATAAAGTATTGACCGATCATGAAGGATTTGTGCTTTCTCAAGAAACGGGAATGATTGGAAGTCCGGAAAAGTCAGATAGTGGATTACAAGTGACTTGTTTGTGTCAGCCTGCTTTGCGTATTGGTGGGCTAGTGAGAGTTCAATCAATCATGCCAGAGTATAACGGTGATTTTAAAATTACCGACCTGAGTCATTCGGGCGACTTTTTTTCTGATGAATGGTATTCACAAATCACTTGCATCGGTGGGCGATTTAAAAAGGTGGAAAAATGACAGAGCCAACACTCATCGATGTGATGAACCGACACGCAGAAAATCAGCGTCAAGATATCCATACTGCATTACCTGCAAAAGTTATTTCATGTGATGGTCATAGTGCGGTGCTTGAGCTCATGATACGTCACTTGATGAAAGATGGTAGTTCAATTGCTTTACCTCCGTTAGTTGATGTACCCGTTGGGTTTTATCGAGGTGGCGGTTTTTGTGTCACTGTCCCAATAAAAGAAGGTGATGAAGGATTGGCTATATTTGCAGAAAGGTGTATTGATGGTTGGTACGTATCCGGTCAACAATCGATTCCGTTAGATACGCGATTTCATGATTTATCTGATGCGTTTTTTCTACCTCAAGGCTGTAGCCAGCCAAATAAAATACCGGATTATTCAAGTGATGCCTTATCTCTGCAGACGGATGATGGCTCAACCTTTATTCGCTTAAAAAAGGGGGAAATCCATTTTAAAGGCAAGTTTCTTTTTGACGGTGATAGTGAACAAAAAGGCAATCATCTACAAATTGGAAATCATTCTGTTAACGGTAATAGTGAATCATCCGGAGGCACACTTAAACATAATGGTAAGAATATTGGTGACACACATACACATAGTGGCGTACAGACAGGAAGCGGTAATACAGGGAAACCTAACGAATGAAAGTAAGACGACTTGACGATAATCACGACTGGACGTTTGGTAATGGTAGAGCTGATTACGCGACTATGTCCGAGGCAATCAGTCAATCGGTTTTAACGAAGCTTTTATCGTTGCGACATGATTGGTTTCTGGATCTAGAGCATGGACTCCGTTGGCTAGATTACTTAAAGAAGAACCCAAACCTAATCGCTATGGAGTCTGCAATAAAAAGTCAAATTCTCAATGTAGATGGCGTCGTAAGAATTACTGCTTTTGATATCCAACTTAATCCAGACCCGCGAAAGTTTACCATATCGGCAACCTACATTGATATTTACGGCAATAAAAACGAGGTGAACACCGATGCTCCAAATAACAGATAAAGGCATAGTTATCGATAGGTTGTCTGATGTGCACCAACGTTTATCTGAGGGTTTTAAACGTATTTATGGGGATGATATTAATCTCGATGCGGATAGCCCTGATGGTCAAATGATAGGGTTATTTTCTCAGGAAATTGACAATATTAATCAAGCTATTGCGATGATTGCTCAGATGTTAGATCCATACAAAGCTATTGGTTCATGGTTAGAACAGCGAGCGATGTATGCAGGGATAGTTAGGCGTGGTGCTGATTATAGTTATCTTGATGATGTGATCATTACAGGAAAAAAAGGAACGGTAGTACATAAAGGCAGCTTGTTTACTGATAGTCATGATACAAAATGGTTGGCATTGAGCGATGTCACCCTTGACACTCACGGATCTGCAAAATTAAGTCTAAGAAGTCAGGCATTAGGTTCATTTTCACTGCAAAGTAATGAATTGTTAACAATGGATACAGTTACCATTGGTGTTGAAAAAATAATAACAACAAAGCCTGCCAAAGAAGGTGTTTTTGAAGAGAGTGATGGAAACCTATTGATGCGTTTTATGCGATCACACTCCATTAATAATTATGATGATAGACAAGGTTTAGAAGGCGCATTACTGGATTTGCCTGATGTTAAACAAGCTAAGGTCTATGAAAACTACACCAGTCAAATTGATGATAGAGGGGTGCCAGCTCACTCCCTGAATGTTGTTGTTATCGGTGGTTCTGATGACGATATCGGGTTAACAATTCTTAAAAAGAAAATTGGCGGGTGTGGGGTGTTTGGTCGTATCAGTAATACGCAGGAATACGCGGGAGGGCAACGTACCGTTAAATTTGATAGGGCAGCAATTGTTAATATAAAGGTCAAGCTGATACTAGAAAGGATTGGTGGTTTTAACGATATCGACACAGAAAGTATTCAATCCGCATTATCCTCAACATCATTTCAGATCGGTGAGTCTGTTTACGCCATGAGGTTAACCTGCCAAGTTAATTCCGTTCAGGGTTTTTATATCAAATCGATCACTGTCAATGAGGCAGATTCGGTAAATATCGGAGTGAGAGAGTGCGCAAAAATTAGACGGGAAGACGTGGAGGTGCTAATTGAGTAAGCGACGAGAAGATTTTCTTATTTGGCAATACAGAGGTAAACCAAAGGCTCGACAAACCGTCGAGCTTTTTCTTTCTGAAACGGGAAAAACATTTGAGTCAGTCATTAGGTTATCAACGATCTTAAATATAAAGCAGTCAACGGGGTATGGGCTAGATCTGATAGGGCTCCATGTCGGTATTAGTCGAGTTATGAAATCGATAGTGCCTAAAGACTACTTTGGTTTTCTGGGTTCTGATGGTGCCCTTGGATTTAATTCGGGGGGTTTTTATCGTTATGGCGACTCTTTAAGAAGCGCTTCTGTGCTGAATGATGATGAATATCGTTTTTTTATTAGAGCTAAAATTACCAAAAACTATCAATCCCCAACGATAGAAAATATCACCTATTCCGTCAGAGCCTTGCTAGGGGAACAAGCTTTCGTGATTGATAACTGTGATATGACGATGAACATTGTGATTCCGGCAGATAGCTTGACTCCATTTCGACTACACGCAATCAAAGACTTGGATATTTTAGTTAGACCGATAGGCGTGAACTATAAGTTTTTAGTCATAACTGACTCACGCTCATTTGGGTGGGCTAATGATCCATGTGCATTCGGATTTAATGATGGGAAATTTACGAGGATAATGAATGTCAGTCATTAATAAACCTGATTTAAAAATATTCGCTCAAGATGCTAAAACAGGCGAAATTGAAGCATTCCCTGATGTATTACGTGGGTGGGGAATCACGCTGGACATGACCGCGGGTAAGCCGCCGCTTGAGTGGTTTAATGCTCTCAGCAAGCGTGTAGATGAATGGTTGATGTATTTGACGCAGCGCGGTGTTGCTGAGTGGGATATTTCACTTTCATACCCTCAAACAGCAATCGTTCAGTTTAATGGTGTTATTTACGTATCGGTGAAAGAAACAAAAGGGGAGCAACCAGACAAATCACAACTATCGTGGTCGACACTTGGACGCTTTCTTGGTTTAGAGCAATATGCGACTACTGCAGAACTTCATGTCGAGCTGAATAAAAAGTTCGATAAAGCTAACATTTCTGGTGTTAAAGGCAATGAAAATGACAAAGCGCCGAGTTTGAATTTGTTTACGACGGAAGTCAGTAAACTACAGATAAAGGGCGACTATGCCACAAAAGAGGAAGTGAATTCGAAGTTTGATGCAGCCAATACTGCGGCGAATAATGCCAATAATAACGCTAATGGTCGCGTACCCAATACGCGTCGAGTGAACAATAAGCCATTAAGCTCAGATATATCTCTGACCGCAGGAGATGTGGGTGCCTATACCAAGGCAGAAACGGATACTAAAGTTGCTGACGCCAAAAAAGCCGGAACGGATGCACAGGTTACCGCGAACGCTGCCAATACTGCCGCAACCAATGCGAATAATAATGCGAATGGACGGGTTCCAAGTGGGCGTAAGGTAAACAATAAGCCATTAAGCTCAGATATATCTCTGACCGCAGGAGATGTGGGGGCCTATACCAAAGCAGAAACGGATAGTCGAATTACTGCTGCATCAAATGGGGCTGTGATGAATATCCGTCGAGGCGCTGCCGTTAATCCCCCTAAACAAAATGAATATGGACCAAAAGAAAGCCCGGCTGGTTGTGTTGTTACAAGTGTTAGGCACGATCCGACAACATCTTATGGGGTATTTTTTACTTACAGACCGCTTCAAATATTAGTTAACGGTGCGTGGAAAACACTTGCGGGAGATGCATGATGCAATTAAATAACTTTAAACAGTATGAGCCTACAGGTGAAAATTATATTGAAAGCGTTCAATTTTTTATTTCTGATAATGGTGTCGATTTCTACAATTCATTTGAATTGTTTAAGCTCAAATATAAAATTGGTTTTGATAAGGAAGGTATTGTTAGAACCGTATCTGAGGATATATCCGCTATTTATCCATTAGGGCTTAGTATTGCCGATGTTGATTCATTGCCTGCTGGTTTTAGTATAGATGGACGCTGGATATATAAAAACGGAGCCATTATACAATATGAGCTAACATCAGAAGAGCAGATTTTCTTCAATCGTCGACAAAAGCAGTCATTGTTAGATGAGGCAACTGCCGCTATTGCACCACTTCAAGATGCCTTTGATTTAGGCATTGCTACCGATGAGGAGAGAGAGCGACTCATGGCTTGGAAAAAGTATCGTGTTTTGTTAAATAGGGTCGATGTATCATCAGACAATCATGTTCAGTGGCCGCAAAAACCCTAGAGATTAGTGATCTTTGTTCTTTATCTAGCTGCATGGTGATGTTGTATTATCCTTTCACCAAAAACAAAGATAACAAAAAATACCATGTTTAGAATAATTTCAACAAAAAAAACAACGGATTATTCTGAAACTTATTCTCGTAGGGTACTCCGTATTTTCTGTGGTGCTTATTGTTAACTCGTGCTGGTAGGGGCGTACTGTATAACGGCATATCAAATATGCATAAATACTGTTGAGCTATTTTAAATAGATTTAGAGCAAAATACTTTTGCATAATATATCTGTTTATTTTTAGTGAAAAGGTGCATTTAAAATATGTATAGCATAAAACCCCACGGAGTGGCATCAACGAATGTCAGTCAGCCTGAATCGATAAATCGACATGAAGATAACTTAGCCAATCATTCGGAAAAAAATGGGGTAGCTGCAAAGGTTAGCGGCGTCTTTAATCGTGCGGACATGCCTGCGGTTACCTCTCGCGTTTCCATGGATGAAAATAGAGCCGCGAGCCTTATTACAAAATGTTTGCGTCAGGTGATTGCAAACCAATCGTATAATCATATGTTTCAAAATGGGGCTATGTGGTCGGAACGAGCGGAAGGACAAACTGAATTGGGTTTTAGAGCTATGCAGAAATTATCATCCGAAAACATTCGGCAATTGTCTCGGGAGCTGGCCCCATTAAATCAGGAAGAAATTAGTTTTTTAGATAACCTATTACAAATGCCATTTACGGCAACACATGCTTCGGACGCCAACATTGTGAATGAGAAGGGGATACTATCGTTATTTTCGAGAAAGAAATTAGAGCAAAGAGGGATTGAGTTTGACGCAACTCATTCTGGAAAGGAAGATATAAATAGATTATCTAATAATGATTTTGTGTTTTTCTCATTGGAACCGGGTAATAAAATACAAAAATGTGGAAGTCGTTTTGGACATACGCTTTATCGAGTAAATTTTGATACTACTCCATTTTCTCAAGTTTCTTGGGGGAGCTTACACGATCAGGTTCTCAATCAAACCGGTGCATCTATAGATAAACATTTAGAAGGTTTAAGTGATGAAGCTTATGATATCTTAGAGTCTAGATTTATTGGCAATGAAAAGGCGATGTTTTTTGGTGAGAATATTAAGGTTGGTTTAGGATTATCTTTGGTTCAACTATTGCGGAAATTACCAGAGGATGATAGGCAAAATCTTTTAAGTACAAGAAGTGTGGAAGGTGTTAATCGGTTAATCAATGGTATTTACCGCCCTGAAATAAAAATTCCTCGGCATTTTTTTTCTAAGTCTGTAGAGGCGGTTTTTTTGTGTGGTAATGGGCAGATTTTATCAGCATCAGATCTTGATGATAAAGATAAGGTATTAAGTGTGGCTAAATTTGGTCCAAATACATTGATGCACGTATCTGAACGGTTAAAGAATGATGACGACGTTGTTTCGACTGCATTATCATGTAATTGTGATGCATTAAAATATGCCTCATTTAGATTCAGAGACAGCGAAGAATTAGTTTTATCACTGATTAAAAGAAATGCTGAGATTATCAAGCATGTCTCTTCTCGATTAAAAGATAATAGTAGTATTGTAAGGGAAGCTGTTTTAAAGAATGGCGTTCTATTGCAATATGCTTCGGAAGGATTAAAAGACGATTTTGAATTAGTAAAGTTAGCAGTCCTAAATAATGGAAATGCTTTAGAGTTTGTGTCTGATAGATTAAAAAATAACAAAGAGATAGTATTGTTAGCGGTGCAATCTCGAGGAAGTTCGTTTAGATATGCATCGGATGCTTGTCGTGATGATTTTGATCTTGTTTTGGCGGCAATAGAAAACAGTCCACTTTTTTCAGTTTTGAAATTTGCTTCAGAAAGAGTAAAGAATGACAAAGAGCTTGTTTTAGAGGCGGTTCAAAACCATGGTTTATCAATTGAGTTTGCATCCGATGCTCTAAAGAATGATCTTGATGTGGTTACTGCTGCGGTTGAGTCCAATAAGAAAGCGTTGATGTTTGTTAGCGATGGGATGAAGAAGTTGTTATTTAAATAGATTTTAAATCTTATTTTTATCGTTTATCTGTGTTCGATATGGTGTAATTTTATATCTATTGATCTATATTTAAATATGGGGGAACTCAATGTTTTGTATGTTTATTAGCTCATGACACTGATATTTCAATGAAGAATACGTTAACTATATTTGTCGATTTATCTACATAAGTTTTCATTGTAACGGTATAAATATAGTTATTTCATGATGTAATAATTTATGGTTTATCCAGTAAGTTTAGAAGTTAAAAGGCGTCTGTCTGTAGTATAGGAGACGCCTTTTAGCTAATAGTATATATTAGAAATTAATTATTTTTGGTCCATCCATACTTATAAAAAATTTTATCTGCTTTCCCTGATTGCAGCCAAGCTGCAAAGTTATTAACATCTTCTGGGGCGTTTTTTCTAACGGTAATATTCATATCTCTCCATATTGTGCTATCAGGTGAAATATGAACAATATCACCTAACTCTGGGTTGCTAATAGCCCAATCGAACCATGTTATCCAAGCATCTACGTTAGGATTTGTTTCAAATGCTTTTCTAGCTGTTCCACTATTAGGAGCGAATAGAACGATATTTTTACGAATATCTTTGACTGTATTTATGTTTCCCATTCTGCCAGCGATATCCTCCCAAACACCTGTCCCTGATGTATTACTTCTCCCTCCGCCATCATTAACAATAATACCGACACCGTTATGTGTTAAATCTTCAATTGATTGAATATTTTTAGGGTTTCCTTTTTTAACAAGAATAATACTTTTTCGTAAATATAAAGGAATAGTATCTTTTTCATTAAATTTGTCGTTATGATCTCTAATAATTGCAAGAGCTGATTGTTCTGATGCTCCAAAAATAATATCAGCATTTTTTTTGGCTATGTCATTCCAACTTGCTTGTGGTCCATAATTAACATTTACCTTTACTCCGGTTTGCTTTTGATATAATGAAGCAGCTTCTTTTAATGCAGTATGAGGGCCTCCCGGTCCGTACATATTGATGTCTGAGTATGCAAAAGAGGAAGAAAAAAGGCATAACACAGCAATTAGTTTTTTAATTTTAAACATCAAATTCTCCAGTTAATTATTTTTAAAATAGTAAAAGGAAAATAATAGAAAGCATGGCTTTACTTTGTAATACGTTAAGAAGCAAGCTTCGGTTATTAACTGTAAGTGTACGTTATTACCGTCCTAAATAACCTTACAAAATAATTACAGTTTTGTAATATTTTAATGTGGAATGATTTTTGCTTTAATGCAAATTTTTTGAGGGGGGAAGTTATGAGTTATGAGGTTAGCATGATGTGGAAAGAAGGGAAATCTCCCCCCTTCTTTTTATCCAAAATGATGATGTAACTTATTGATGTATTTAGAGTGAAATGTAGTATTTTTTAGTATAATAAATGAACTTTATTTTGTTTATTTTATTGAAAATTAAGGGTGTTTTTTATTTTTGAAACCTAATGGACTGATATGAGTAATCAAGTAGTACTCCTTTACCCCATGGGTTCTTGATATGTGAATTGTACTGCAAATGTATTAATTACATTTACTTTTCAAGCATATATATTTATTGCCGTGATAAGCGACCTAATTCAGGCGTAAATTCTTCATTACTACGCCATGGGTTTATGTCAAGCCCTCCACGGCGAGTATAGCGTGCGTAAACACTTAATTTTTCAGGTTTACATAATTGCATAATATCAGTGAAAATGCGTTCAACGCATTGTTCGTGAAACTCATTATGATGGCGAAATGAGACCAAGTAACGTAATAAGGCTTCGCGATCAATTTTTGGTCCACGATAGTGGATCTGCACAGAGCCCCAGTCAGGTTGATTGGTAATTAAACAATTTGATTTTAATAAATGGCTCACTAACGTTTCGTCAACAACTTGTTGCTGGGTACAATTCGCCAAATAGTCACGATTAAACTCATAATTATCAATGTCAATTTCTTGCTCATCAATACATGTGCCAAGTAATGGCTGGATAGGTTGATGAGAAAAGTGCTCTAATTTATGGAGTGTAACGCTTACTTGCCCATTAGCACAGCGGCTTAAATCATTTTGCAAAGCGCTTCGCACATTTTCCCAAGTTTCAAAACGCGTTTGGTTAAAACTGTTTAGATAAAGCTTAAAACTTTTAGACTCAATTAAATTTTCGCTATTTGCATCAACACTAATCGAGCCTATCGCTACTTGGGGAACACCACGCTGATTTAGCCATGAAAGCTCGTACATTGTCCAAATGTCAGCACCGTGAAATGGAAGCGACTTAGCGTGAATGGCTAAAGGATCACGATTTAAGCTACGAGGGACAGCTTGTAATAATGTGGCATCATACTGGTCATGATAAGCCGTTTTTTTCCCAAGAGTTAAATTATTAAGTGCGGGATTATTCTGATAGTGTGACATAGGAGTCCTTATACTTCATAAACTAAAAATGAGGCTAACAGGTAAAAATTGGGATATTTTCTTCGTCTGTGAACTTCTGTCATAATACCATTTATCGGCAACATTGACGCCTTTCTCTTTAAATTGACTACAAAAAATAGATAATTATGAATACATCACATTCTGCCGCACTACATAATTTTACTCAAAAATATGTTTCACAATGGCATCAACAAACGGGGTTACCTCCTGCCTCAACAGATTTATATGGCATTCCATCTCCCTGTATTGTCCGTACAGGTGAAAATTGGGTTTACTGGGAGCCTCAAGCATTTCCAATAAAGGATGCGAACTTGGATAAAGTCGCGACAGCATTGGAGATTAATTTACAAAGTGATATCCATACTTTTTATACGACACAGCTTGCTGGCGATATGAAAGCCACATTTCGTGATATTACGCTGAGTTTAGTGCAGGTTTGGAATGAAGATGACTTCATCCGTTTGCAAGAAAATTTAATTGGTCATTTAGTGACTCAAAAGCGTTTAAAACTATCACCCACGTTATTCATTGCAACGTTGGAATCAGAGATTGAAATGATATCAATGTGTAATCTCACGGGGGAAATTATATTAGAAAAATTTGGTAGTCAGGAAAGGCGTGTACTTTCTTCGAATTTAACAAGTTTTCTCGATGAGCTAGTGGTTGTTGTTGAGCCTCAGGGGTAAGTGTTTTTAAGCGGGTTTGTGTAAGTAAATGCCTACAATTAAGCTAAGTAATTTCTTAAAAAATGTTCTTTATATTGTAATGATAATTATTTAACTTTTAATTTCATGGCGTTACTATCTGGTTTGTACTTTTTGCGTATTTTTACCGTGTTATTGTTTATTTTGCTAGGTTGTTTCATTAATAGATTTAATGCATTCTTATCGCGCTGGACAGGGTAAACTCGTTTAGCTTTTTATACCTTCATGTGAGGTGTAAAAATTGTTTAAAACAAGGCGATGGAACGCGATTAGGTGATAAATCTATAAATTTGTTTTAATCAACAGGATGTTGAATGACGGGAAGTCATTAGCAGGATGCGTAAATTTTAAAGTATGAGCCAGTCAGCTTCGGTTGACTGGCTTTTT
>UMKD01003512.1_pt1 | contig 12745 bp, 13 predicted proteins | sample 1966221 | NCBI WGS metagenome assembly UMKD01 (sample SAMEA4836167, study PRJEB28245) | human gut metagenome | biome: gut microbiome; material: fecal sample | place: Denmark | collected 2008
GGATGTGAATGACTATCGACTTGAATTGGCGAAAAAAATGGGTGTTTCCCGTGCAGTGAACGTCAGTCGTGAAAATTTAAAAGACGTGATGAATGAGTTGGGGATGAAAGAAGGTTTTGATGTTGCACTGGAAGTTTCTGGTTCACCAGCAGCTTTTCAGACCATGTTAGACACCATGAACCACGGTGGCAGAATTGCACTATTAGGGATTCCCCCTGCTTCGATGGCAACAGATTGGAGCCAAGTAATATTCAAGGGACTGTTTATTAAGGGAATTTACGGCCGAGAGATGTTTGAAACATGGTATAAAATGGCTACCTTGGTGCAATCAGGACTAGATTTATCGCCGATTATTACCCATCAGTTCCCTATCGATGAGTTCCAAAAAGGCTTTGATATCATGCGTTCAGGCCAATCTGGTAAAGTGATTTTAAACTGGGATTAAATTAATTATCTCGATTCCCCTTTTTGGCTTTTTTGAACCAAGAAGGGGAATCGAAAATGATCTACTGCTGTTGCTTGAAAAGCGGGCGCTTTTGGGCTCTATCGCCCTGTACCAACAAAGGTTGTAAAGCCTTATCGTTATAAATACTCTCAACCACAAACATAATAAAATCAATCCCCTGTGGCTTAGCAGGCGGTAATGTAAACTCACATATACCGAGTTCTTGCGGAATAATCACATTTTCTGGTTGGCTAGCCGCTTCGGGTTGCCCAACAGTAGCATCTTTGGTTGGTGGTGTTTTTATTTCATCTTGTACTGCTTGCTTGGTTTGAGGTTGTGTCGGTGTCTTTTTCGCTTCTTCAGATAACATTCTTAATGATGTTGGTTGTTTAGTTGAAGATTGAGGACTAAGCAGAGCACTAACGGCCACTAATTCGACATCAGCAGGGAGTTGGGCAAGGTATTTTTGTAAGGCGCGTACGGTAGATGGGTGTGGATGGCCAATTGCTACCGCACTACCGTGTTTGCGCGCATAGGCAACGGCTTTATTCAATTGAGTGCGCGTTTCTTCTTCCGATTGGTGGTTATCAATAAAAATATGGCGACGTAACGAGGGAACACCGTATTCTTTGGCGGCATTACCTGCTTGGGTATTCCCAATGGTTACGCTATCGAGGAAAAACAAGTTTGACTTTGACAGGCTCTGCATCACATTGCGCATTCCGACTAAGTTAGACGTCATCTCACTCCCCATATGGTTATTCATGCCTTTTGCATAAGGAACTCGGGTTATCGCATTTTTAATAATACGGTCAATTTCCTCTGCACTCATTGATGGAACTAATGTGTCTTTCTCTAGCGGTTGTTTGCTCAATGGTTTCATTGGCATATGGATGAGAATATCGCGCCCTTGGTGATGGGCTTTTTCTGCGACTTCACGGCCATGGGGAGAGCTCGGTAAAATTGCAATAGTTACCGCAGGGGATAACGCTAGAATTTGGTTGTCTTCTTTAACGCGATAACCAAAATCATCAATCACAATCGCCAATTTTGCCGCACTCACCGGTAGACACATCATTAATAATGACAAAACAATGAGTGGTCGAATGGGTAAGTGCTTCAGCATAACGTTATCCTAATTAATTGAATTTAAAATTTATCGCCCTAACTATATTTATCGGCCTAACCATGGACGTGGGTTTACGGTTTTACCTTGTCTGCGGATTTCAAAATAGAGTGCTGGTCGCTCTTGGCCGCCACTGCTACCCACTAAGGCGATCGGCTGCCCTGCTCTAACCTCTTGGCCGACATTCACTAAGGCGCTCTGGTTATAGCCATAGAGGCTCATATCCCCTTTACCGTGTTCAACGACGACAACTAGCCCATAGCCTTGTAACCAGTCAGCCAGTAGCACGCGCCCATCGGCGATAGCTTTGACTTGGGTTCCTTCATTAGCCGCGATAACCATGCCTTTCCAACGTAACTCGCTGGAAATGACATCCCCATAGTTATGGAGTAATGAGCCGCGAACAGGCCAAATAGCTTGCCCAGCAGGGCGTCCTAAACCACCTGTACGTGACATCAGTGAGCGTTCACTTTCAGATGGTTTATAGGTTGAGCCTTTCTGTTTGGCTTGCCGTTCTTTTTCAGCCACTTGCACGCGAATACGTGCCGCTTCTTTGGCTTCTCGCTCTGCTCGGGCTTTGGCTTCACGTTCAGCGCGGGCAATCTTATCGCGTAATCTCGCTTCGTTTTGTTTTAGAACAGCAAGATTTTTTTGGTCTTCTTTTAATGTACTTTCAAGGGCATTTAGGGTTTTTTGCCGCGAAGCGCGTGCGTTATCCAGCTTACGCTTTTCTTGTTGTTGGCGTGCCAGCGTTGTTTTTTGTTCGGCTTGTTTTTTTTGTTCGAGTTCTTTTTGTTCTTGTAATTCTTTAGTAGTTTCTTCTAAAGCAACAATATTTTTTTCACGCGCCTGATTTAAATAGCTGTAATAGGCCAAAATACGTTCTTCTCGTTGGCCTTCTTCACCTTTGAACATTAAGGTTAACCCTTGGTGTTTACCTAACCGAAAGGCCGCATCTAGTTGGTCAGCTAATAATTTCTCTTGTTGTTGTTTTTTGATTTGTAGCTGATTGATATTGCTATTTAAGGAAACAATTTCTTTATCTAATTGTTTTAGCTGGTTTTGAGTCTCATGCAGGCTACGACCGGCTGCAGAAATACTTTGTTCTTGTTGTTTGAGTTGCTCAAGTAGTGCTGAGCGCTTGGCTTGTTGTTCTTTTACGCTTTTCTCTTTTTCAGCAATACTTTTGAGTAAATCATGTAGCTGGCCTTTATTTTCAGTGATCTGGTTGGCAAACACAGTTTGTGTTGGGGCGAGAACAAGCAGCCCTAACCCAAAGAGAGCGCTAATAGCCTGACGAATAAATGAAATTTTCATTCGATAATGTGTATTGGCCATCGTGATAAATCACCTCAATTAAATGCAATAGCTGATTATTTCATCTGCAAGTGATGGTTTCCAGCACTGTCTAACAAATAGTATTGAAAACATTTATAAATTCGGATTTTTGCCCTGAACTAGAACTATATTAAGTTAAATAATACAGTTTTATTATCACTGATTTATTTTGTATAGCCAGTATTCAATACTTTTTTCTTATTCACTGCCTATTTGAAGCACGACTTAGACCTGTTTCGCACGTTTATGTTAAAATATTTGCGTACCGCCTCGAAACAGAAACGCGGTTTTTCAGTGAACAGTGTTAATTTTGCGTGCCTTAGCGCAAAAAAAACAAGCGAGTTTGCGGGAATTGGCTGTAATTAGCTCAACACAAAGGTATACTCAGAACCCTTTGATATTTGTTTTTAACTAACGGGAGTGATTGCCCCCCATGATCCAAGAAATCATGCAATTTGTAAGCCGGAACATGTTATTGAGTCTGGTTTGGATAGCGCTATTAGTGGCTGTGGTTGTTATGACCTTTAAAGGCCTTTTCTCTAAAACGAAAGTGATTGCTCGTTCACAAGCGATTACACTGATTAATAAAGAAGAGGCGGTTGTTGTCGATTTACGTTCTCGTGACGATTTCCGTAAAGGGCACATTATTGATTCTATTAACTTAACACCGTCTGAAATTAAAGAGAATAATTTAGGTGAATTAGAAAAACACAAACAGAAACCAGTGATTATCGTTTCTGCAAGTGGTATGGAATCAGGTAAACCTGCTGAACAGCTGGCACAACACGGTTTTGAAAAAGTCTTTGTCCTGAAAGAAGGGATCTCTGGCTGGGCAGGTGAAAACCTTCCTTTAGCTCGTGGTAAGAAGTAAGTGAAGATATCCAAGGAGCATACATCAGTATGTGACTTGGGTAGCGTAATGCAGCGAACACCCCTGTAGCTCAGAATAACAGGGAAAATTCATATGGAAGTTAAAGGTACATACACTATGTCAGAACAAAACAACTCAGAAATGGTCTTTCAAATTCAACGCATTTATGCAAAAGACGTTTCATTTGAAGCACCTAACGCACCACACATCTTTCAACACGAGTGGCAACCAGAAATCAAATTAGATTTAGATACTTCTTCAACTCAGCTGTCTGAAGGTGTTTATGAGGTTGTTTTACGTGTCACTACTACGGCAACTTTAGGTGAAGAAACAGCTTTCTTGTGTGAAGTGCAGCAGGCGGGTGTTTTCTCTATCGAAGGCATTGAAGGTACTCAAATGGCACATTGCTTAGGTGCATACTGCCCGAACATCCTGTTCCCATATGCACGTGAAGCGATCACTAGCTTAGTGGGCCGTGGTACATTCCCACAATTGAACTTAGCGCCAGTTAACTTTGATGCACTGTTCATGAACTATTTACAGCAGCAACAAGGTGAACAAGCGCAGAACTCAGAAGCTCAACAGGACGCTTAATGAATACTGCTTCAATGACAGTGATCGGTGCCGGCTCGTACGGCACCGCTTTAGCCATTACGCTTGCACGTAATGCACATCAGGTTGTGCTATGGGGCCATGACCCAAAACACATTCATCAATTAGAACAAGACCGCAGTAATCAGGCGTTTTTGCCTGGCGTTTCTTTCCCTGATAGTTTATCTCTCGAAACGGACTTAAAACGCGCCGTTGAGGCGAGCCCCAATATCTTGATTGTCGTACCGAGCCATGTTTTTGGTGATGTACTAAAACAAATCCAGCCATACTTACGCGCAGACTCCCGTATTATTTGGGCGACTAAGGGCTTAGAAAGAGATACTGGCCGTTTGTTGCAAGAAGTGGCACGTGAGGTATTAGGCAATGAAATTCCGCTGGCAGTACTTTCTGGCCCGACATTTGCGAAAGAATTAGCCGCAGGTTTACCAACGGCAATTTCCGTGGCGGCAAGCGATAGCCAATTTGGTGATGATTTACAAAAATTATTCCATTGTGGTAAGAGTTTTCGCGTCTATAAGAACCCTGACATGGTTGGAGTGCAACTGGGTGGTGCCGTAAAAAATGTCATCGCAATTGGCGCAGGGATCTCCGATGGTATGGGGTTTGGTGCGAACGCACGTACCGCATTGATTACCCGTGGTTTAGCGGAAATGAGCCGTTTAGGTGCAGCTTTAGGAGCAGACCCTGCAACTTTTATGGGGATGGCAGGCTTAGGTGACCTTGTGTTAACCTGTACCGATAACCAATCCCGTAACCGCCGTTTTGGCATGATGCTAGGCGATGGCGTTAGTGTTGAAGATGCAGAAAAAGAGATTGGCCAAGTGGTTGAAGGCTATCGTAATACCAAAGAAGTTCGCGCACTGGCTGAGCGGGCAGGTGTTGAAATGCCAATTACTGAGCAAATTTATCAAATCCTCTATCGCCATAAAAATGTGTTAGAGGCAGCGCAAGCCCTATTAGGGCGTGCGACGAAAGATGAAATTGCCGATATGCCAAAGCTGCATGATTAATAAAAATAGATAGGTGAGTGATTATGTCGCGTGAAGAACTGGATAGAATTTGGGGTTTCATTAAAGATGAAGCGAAGTCTCTTGCGGACTGCGAACCACTTCTTGCCAGTTTTTTTAACGCGACATTATTAAAGCACGACAATTTAGGCAGTGCGCTCAGTTATATGCTAGCTAACAAACTGAGCTCACCTATTATGCCTGCTCTTGAAGTGCGCGAAATTGTGGAAGCCGCTTATCGCAATGACGAAAGTATGATTTTCTCTGCGGCAATGGACTTAGCGGCGTTTCGCTTACGTGACCCTGCCGTTGATAAATACTCCACGCCATTATTGTACTTAAAAGGTTTCCACGCCTTGCAAGCCTATCGCATCGGTAATTGGCTGTGGAAAGAAGGCCGCCAAGCGCTGGCGGTTTATTTGCAAAATCAAATTTCTGTTTCTTTCGGTGTCGATATCCACCCAGCCGCCCGTATTGGTTGTGGCATCATGCTTGACCACGCAACGGGTATTGTAATTGGGGAAACGGCCATTGTCGAAAATGATGTCTCAATTTTGCAATCCGTCACATTAGGCGGTACTGGGAAAACCTGTGGCGACCGCCATCCTAAAGTAAGAGAAGGGGTGATGATTGGCGCAGGGGCAAAAATTCTAGGCAATATTGAAATTGGCCGCGGTGCAAAAATTGGCGCAGGTTCTGTTGTACTTCACCCCGTTCCACCACACACCACAGTAGCCGGGGTTCCAGCACGCATTGTCGGTAAACCAACCAGCGATAAACCGTCCTTAGAAATGGATCAAAACTTTAATGGCATTATTTGGGGTTTTGAAGATGGGGATGGGATTTGAGTTGTGAGGGTTCTAGTTCGATCGTTTTCATTTTTGATTTCCCTCATCTGTATATAAATTGACCGAAAATTTGCTTTAACCTCAATGAAGTTATACAATGTTTATACATTTGGAAACTAATATACTCAAAAATAAGTATGGGGTAAGAGAAATGAGCGTTGCTATAAAAAAATGGGGAAATAGCCAAGGCATTGTTATCCCATCAGCTATCTTAAAACAATTAGGTATTGAGGTTGGTCAACGTCTTGATATTTCTGTTAATAACGGTAATTTGGTTCTTTCTCCCAAAAAGAAGATAAGGATGTTTTCTGAAGCTTATTTGCTTGACAATATGAATGAATATAATAGTCATTCAGATGAACTTGCTCAAATTAATGATATGGAAATTGGTGAATGAGTAAAAGTTACATACCAAGGCGAAATGATATTATTTGGTTAGATTTTGACCCAACGAAAGGAAAAGAAATAGGAAAATATCGGCCTGCACTCGTTTTATCCAGTGTGGAATATAATAAAAAATCAGGCTTGGTAATTTGTTGTCCTATTAGCACAAGCATTAGAGGGCACATAACAGAAGTAAGGATAAATAATCTTGATACTCCGTGTGTTGCTGCGGCAAACCTTATTCAAACACTATCTTGGAAAGATAGAAGTATGAAGTTTGGGGTAGTTGCTGATGAGGGGGTTCTTGATGGTGTGCTCGCAAGGTTGATCCCATTAATTGGTGGAGAGCATTTTTTTATTGATTAAAACTAAAGGAACTCAAACTGAGCTCCTTTTATAGTCTAGTCCTTTAGCAGCGCCCCTGCATACCCCAACTGCCTCCATGCCTCAAACACCACCACAGCCACTGAGTTGGATAAATTCATACTGCGGCTATCTGCCAACATCGGAATACGAATTTTTTGCTCTATTGGCATGTTATCTAGCACATAAGGCGGTAGCCCTCGGGTTTCAGGGCCAAACATCAAATAATCATTTTCTTGATAACTAACATTACTATGACTTGGCTTACCTTTAGTCGTTAAGGCAAACACACGGGCACCGCTTTCAGATTGGTTATTATCAGGGTTCAGCCCTTCACTTTTTAAAAAAGCAAAATAATCATGATGGTGTTTGATATCGGCAAACTCGCTATAGTCCAACCCTGCACGACGTAGGCGTTTATCATCCCATGTAAACCCAAGAGGGTGAATAAGATGTAAATCAAAGCCAGTATTGGCACAAAGGCGAATGATATTGCCCGTATTTGGCGGTATTTCTGGTTCGAATAAAACAATGTGTGGCATAACGTTAAGCTGATATTTGTGATAATAAATGATGGGAAGAGTTTACGCGCAAATGGGTTTGTTTTCATGTGGAACTTTTATAGCAGCCGTAAAAATTATTTGTACCCTGAAAACAAAAAACGAGCCATAAAGGCTCGTCTCTGAAATAACTCGTTGAGGTTAGCTATTATAACCATTGGGGTTCATGGACTGCCAACGCCAGCTATCATTGACCATATCTTGAATAGAATACTGCGCTTTCCAGCCTAGGTCTTTGAATGCTTTGTCTGGACTAGACCAACATTCCGCAATATCACCAGGGCGTCTTGCTACAATCTCATATTTAATGGGCTTACCTGCCGCTTTTTCAAAAGCAGTAATAATTTCCAGTACACTTGTGCCAGTCCCTGTACCAAGATTGTAAACATGTAAACCTGCTTGCTGGCTAACTTTATTCAGCGCGGCAATATGGCCATCAGCCAAATCCATTACGTGAATATAGTCACGCACACCAGTACCATCCGGTGTTGGGTAATCATTACCAAATACCATCACTTGTGGGCGGCGGCCTACAGCGACTTGGGAAACAAACGGTGCCAAGTTATTCGGAATCCCTTGCGGGTCTTCACCCATGGTTCCGGATGGGTGTGCGCCAACAGGGTTAAAATAACGCAGTAAGGTCAGTGACCAATCATCTTCCGCAATATATAAATCCGAAAGGATACGCTCAACCATATACTTACTGGTTCCGTATGGATTGGTGGTTCCACCGACTTTGGAATTTTCTGTTAATGGCACTTCTTCAGGGTCACCATATACGGTAGCGGAGGAACTAAAAATCAGGCTCTTAACACCTGCTTTTTTCATACTTTCCACTAATACCAATGTGCCATTGACGTTAACATCATAGTATTCAATTGGTTTTTGTACCGACTCACCAACAGCTTTCAACCCAGCAAAGTGGATGACTGAATGAATTTGATGATTAGCAAAAATGGACGCTAAAATTTGCCCATCACGCACATCACCTTGGTAAAAGGTGGGCTTAACACCTGTGATAGCTTCAATACGGTTAAGTACTTCAAGATTGGCATTATGCAAGTTATCTAAAATAACCGGCTGCATCCCTTGCTGGATCATCTGTACACAGGTATGGCTACCAATGTAGCCAAGGCCACCCGTGACGAGAACTTGTTGATTATTCATCTCAATATTCCTGAGTCTTAATATTCGTAATGGTAGTTATAGTCGTCAGACCTTGCATCGATACCATTCAAGATCACACCGGTAATTTCGATATCATTTTGCTTAAAGCGTTTCAGTGATAAATCGACATCTTTCACGGTATTCACACCGTAGAAAGCAATCAGTAATGAAGTACCGACATATTTACCAATAATCGCAGAGTCCGTTATTGCTAAGATTGGTGCGGTATCGATCACCACAATATCGTATTGGTTTTTGACTTTATCTAATAACTGCTTAAAGCGCTCGCCCATTAATAACTCAGAAGAGTGAGTAACATTTTTACCACGACAAATTACATCGAGGTTTTCAATCACGTTGGCATGAATAGTTGGCGATTCTAAGCTTTGCTGTGACAAATATTCAGATAAGCCTGCTTTATTGTTTAACCCAAAGGCTTTGTGCAAACGGCCTTTACGTAAGTCGGTATCGATTAATAATACTTTCTTACCCGCGTTAGCCAGTACCACCGCCATATTGGAGGTAACAAAACTTTTCCCAACACCCGGTGACGCACTGGTGACCATAACTAGGTTGTTACCTTGGTTCATCACCGAGAAGTACACGCTGGTACGTAATGAACGGATAGCTTCGACAGCTGTATCTGCTGGGTTTTCTATTGCTAATGGGCTCTTATTACCAGCTTCAATCAGTTTTTTCTCATGAGCAGAGAATGGGATAGTGGCATAGACGTTGACACCCAATGCATCAATGTCTTCCGTGCTCTTAATTTTATTATTAAAGAACTCGCGGGCAATCACATACGCGCAGCCGATAATAAAACCAAGGATAGTGGCGAGAGCAACAATCAATGATTTTTTCGGTGCTACAGGTTTTGGTTGGGATTCAGCGGAGTCAATAATACGCACATCCGCCGTAATACCGGAGTTCAACACACTCAGCTCTTGTTGTTTAGCCACTAATTGGGTGTAGATGGCCTGTTCTGCTTCAACATCACGGGTTAAACGGACGATTTCTTGTTGGGTATTCGGTAACTTTTGGATATTTTTACTGATTTTTTCTTTTTCACGTAACAACTGTTGGCGTTTATCTAACAGGGACTGATAAGCCGGGTGGTTACGGGTATATAACTGCTGAATTTCCACCTCTTTAAAGGTCAGCTCATTAAGTTTTTCTTCGACTTGTAATGCGGTATCTAAAGCGGCTTTAGCTTCTAAAGAGAGGTCAATGGATTCATTCTTTTTACGAAAGGCATTGAGCTGGTTTTCGTAGTTATCTAATTTCTTTTTAATCGTAGGTAAGTAGTCATCTAAAAATACAAGCGTATTGTTAGTGACCTCTTTTTTACGTTCGGTATTTTGGTCAACATAGTTTTGGATAACACTGTTGAGGATTTTAACATTCTCAGTTTTATCCGCCCCTTTAATGGCTAAGCTGATAATACCAGTGCCTTTCCCGACTTCAGCGATGGTTAGGGTGTTGCGTAAGTCTTCAATGGTGGAGTAACGGGCATTTTTGATTAATGAAAACTCTTCGCCAGCTTCAGCCGTGAAACTGGAAATCAATAAGTTAATTTCCCCTTGTTTGAGGACTTCACCTACTTTACCTTGTAAGACTTGGCCATCTACATTGAGGGAATAATTGTTATCCCCTAAATAAGTTAGGGTAAATGGCTGGCCAATTAAGTTTTCAGGTAACTGAAATAGGGCAATATGAACGGGAGCCACTTCACCCAGTAATTTACTGACAAAGCCTTCAGGAGCTGCTCGAGTGTCTAAGTTTAGGTCAGTAACGGTTTTACCTAACACCATGCGTGATTTGATGACTTCAATTTCAGAGTCGACTTGGTTATTGCTGTTACCGAATGGCATGACATCACTCATTTGGTCAAGTAATGAAACCTGGCCTAATTTGTCATACTGTAAGGTCGCATTGGCTTGGTAAATAGGGGTTGCCAATAGGCTATATGCCACTGCAACAGCAGCAAAAAATACGGTAAAAAACCCAATTTTAATCGTGTTGGATTTCAAAACTTTAAACAGAGCGAGCAGATCGATTTCATCTGAGGCAGGGGAGCTATTTTTTGTTGTGTTCATAATAGGTTAAATGTTAAGTCATCCAATAAATAAAATTAAATTTTGCCTTGCCAAGCAATCGCGGCTTTTTCCATCAACTGGTAAACGTGCTCAAACATTTCATCGCTGCGTTTGTGCGGGTCAGGAATTTCGGTTTTATTAATCCATTGCCCAAATAACATCACTTTACCGCGGGTTTCAGGAAACTGTTGGTGGATTTTAGCAATATGATCGTTTTCCATCACTAGGATTAAGTCTGCTTTATGACATATTTCGCTAGTTAACCGACGTGATTGATGGCTTTCAAGGGAAAGCTGATGTTGCTCGGCAATCCGGATGGCGCTGTCATAAGCGGGCATGTCATTTTTAGCAATAATGCCTGCTGAGTGAACAGTTTTTTTGGGAAAATAGTGCTGCAATAAACGCTCCCCCGTAGGAGAGCGGCAGATATTTCCCATACAAACAACGAGAATATTATTAAACATATTGATTACCAGTCGTGAATACGCTTGGTACCTTCGGTTAACTGATTATAAGTTGCAATAGTTGGTAGTAACTGAGTGATCAGACGGTTCCAGCGTACCACAGGCGCAGCGGTAACATACACTAAGTCATAAGGCTGCAATTTAAATTCAGTCCCCATCACGAGTGAGGTAGCATCTGATAAGTCTAGCTGATAGACCGCAGCCATTTTCTTCGGTAGCAGTGCTTCAAGTTCTTTGTCTTCCGCTGGCTGGTTTTTAATTGGGCGGATAACGAATACACCTGTTGCATTAGCCGTTGTTTGGTCTATCCCGCTTGCTTTGCTCAGGGCTTCAGTAATACTCATTCCCGCGCGGTCAATGGTTAAGGTCGTTGGTTGACCCACTTCACCCATCACAAACACTTTCTGGCTATCATTACGTGGCACATATAGCACATCACCCGGTAGCATCAGGTAGTTTTGGGTTAAATCGCCGTACTGAACCAAATCTTGTAATGACACTTTGATTTCTTTGCCATTACGGGTAAGTACCACATTATCCCAATCGGCTTTTTCGGTTAAGCCGCCTGCATTATTAAAGGCTTCTAAGATAGTCAGTGGGACGTTGGTAATTGGCAAGGTACCTGGTTTCGCCACTTCACCCGAAACATACATTTTTTGCGAACGGAATGCAGCAATACTGACATCCACTTGTGGGGATTCAATATAAGTGGCTAAGCGGTTACTGATCAGAGTACGGATTTCAGTGACCGTTTTACCGATCACTTTGACTTTACCAATATACGGGTAGTAGATAGTGCCGTCAGAATGAACCCAGTTACCTGAGTCCTGCGCACTACGGTATGAACCCGCAGGGATAGTCAATTCAGGGTGGTCCCAAACCGTAATGGTTAGTACGTCACCTGCACCCACGCGATACTCATAGTTAGTCAGTTGCTTTTCTAACTGTGTATTCGGTTTGGCAATGGTGGGTGCGGTGTACATATCATCCAACAATTTGGGCGAAATTGGATAAATATCAACCAATTTGGTAATATCACGGTCACCCGTATCAACCACATTTTTGCCGGAGGTTGATACATAGGCGCCGGGGGTGACGGTGCAGCCCGTTAATAAAATACTTATTGTTAGTAGTGTAAGTGGGAAAGGCTTCCTAAACACGGTACCATCCTATGATAAAAAATGATTAGATAAGGTATAAGTGATGATGTAAATCATCATTCCCACTTATACATATTATTACAAATGGGAGCAGTTTATATTGATGCTCGTAATTTGGCAAAGTTGCTATTTTAATAGTTAGAAGTTAGTCGTTACCAAATAAATCGCGGGTATAAACTTTCTCTGCCACATCTTCCAGCTCAGGTACCATACGGTTGGCTAAAATAATGTCGCTTTGTGCTTTGAAAGTCTCTAAGTCACGAATAACCTTCGAACGGAAAAACTCTTCTTCTTTTAAAACCGG
>UMKD01020889.1_pt1 | contig 12713 bp, 10 predicted proteins | sample 1966221 | NCBI WGS metagenome assembly UMKD01 (sample SAMEA4836167, study PRJEB28245) | human gut metagenome | biome: gut microbiome; material: fecal sample | place: Denmark | collected 2008
GTGCGGCGCTGCACTTTTGGGAGGAGCCCTGCATCAGCGGGGAGGAAGGCTCGGGAACGGTATTCTTTTCGGGCTGTCCGCTGCAATGCGTGTTCTGCCAGAACCACCAGATCAGCGCTGAATGCTATGGAAAAGAAATCAGCATCAAGCGCCTTGCCGAGATTTTTCTGGAACTGCAGAATCAGGGAGCAAATAACATTAACCTTGTGACAGGCGGGCACTTTGTACCGCAGATTATTCAGGCATTGGATATGGTACGAAGAGATTTAAAGATCCCTGTCGTTTATAACAGCAGCGGCTATGAAACGGTGGAAACGCTGTGGATGCTCAAAGGTTATGTAGATATTTATCTTCCGGATATCAAATATTTTTCCCCGGAGCGCAGCAAACGCTATTCCCATGCACTGGATTATTTTGAGGTAGCCTCCAAAGCAGTGCAGGAGATGTTCTCGCAGGTGGGAGCGGTGGAATTTGACGAGAGAGGAATGCTCACAAAGGGCGTTATCGTGCGTCACATGGTCATGCCAAATGGTGTAGAGGACAGTATGGATATCCTTACTTGGATTGCGGAAAACCTGCCGCTGGATGACATTTTAGTCAGCGTTATGAGCCAATATACCCCATTTTATAAAAGCGCCGAGTTTCCGGAAATCAACCGCCGGCTGACACAGGAGGAGTATGACAGAGTGCTCGACTGGATGGAGTGTATGGGAATAGAGGATGGATTTGTGCAGGAATTAAGTTCGGCAAAAGAGGAATATACACCGGACTTTTCCCTTCAGGGAGTGTAGAGCACGTAGAGATTATCACGGTATAAAAGTTTGGTATTTTATTTGTGGGAAAGAAGGATTTGATATGATAACACAGGTGAAAAAATGGGTGACAGAGCATCCAATCTGGTTTGCCATTCTATTTTTTATCTTTTACTTTACCGGATTTTTTACATTAGAGCATCTTGTCACCGAGCCGGTATATCTGCTACATTGCGGCTTGGATGATTTGATTCCATTTAATGAGTGGTTTATTTTTCCGTATGCGTCCTGGTTTGGGCTGATCCCGTGGGCGCTGATCACCTTGCTTTTGTTTGACCGGAAAAACTATTTTTATCTGTGCGGCGTGATGTTTTCGGGAATGGCACTGTGTCTGCTGCTCTATCTGATTTTCCCAAATGGGGTGGATCTGCGTCCGCAGAGCATCGAATCGAGCAATATTGCAGCGACATTTGTGCGAATGATCTGGTCAGCGGACACCTCGACCAATGTCTGCCCATCCATTCATGTTGCCAGCACCTTCGCAATTTTTCTGGCGGTGCAGCGCAGCAGAATCTGGAAACACAGAAAGCTTGTAGTTGGAATCTGCGGTGTGCTCACCGTTATGATCTGCTTGTCCACCCTGTTCTTGAAACAGCATTCGGTGATTGATGTTGTGTGTGGAATTGCGCTGAGTACAGCGCTGCATTTTGTTTTTCGGCGCACAGGAGAAAGAGAACAGGCTGTTTTGTGCAGATTGGGCGAGAACGAAGGGTAACTGGAAAATAGAGATGGTGCATATCCTGATAAGAGAGGATTACAGCAAACTGTGATACAGAAAGCAGAAAGGAGTCACCATCTTTATGAATTTTTGTTGTTGTAATAACTGCGGATGTTTTCCGGTGTATCCCTGTCCGGTCCCCGGCCCGACCGGAGCAAGAGGTCCTGCCGGTCAGGCTGCAACCATAACGGTTGGCACAGTGACGACGGGAGAACCGGGTACCGATGCCGAAGTTGTCAATTCCGGTACATCCCAGAACGCAGTTTTTAACTTTACTATCCCGCAGGGAAGTTCCGCATCCCAGAATCTGGACCGCTTTCTGACCACCAATACCCCCGCTCAGCCCATCAGAACAGGGGAAGCATTGAGCTTTTTTACTAATCCGCTCTCTTTGGGGGATTCAGTGACCCACGATCCACCAAGCAGTAATATCGTCATTCAAAAGCCGGGTGTCTATCTGGTGTCCTTCCATGGGACAGTAGGACTTCCGAGCACTTCATCTGGACCGGTTCCAAGCTTAATCTATTTGACGCAGGACGGAAAAAACGTGGACGGCGCTTCGGTGCAGACCAGCTTGAATCAGGGAGGAAGCTACACAGCAGTGGCATTCAGCATCCCAATTGAAGTTACCAGTGTGCCATCTGTTTTGCGGATTGTATCGGAACAGGGAGGATTGCTGTTTAGCAACATCTCCTTTTCAGTAGTTCAGCTGGGAGATAATCCCCCAGCTTGAAGCAGGGCAGGCTGAGCCTGTACACTGTTTGCGTTGTCGCTTAAGTGCGAACCTGAGAGCCTCGCTTTGGCGTAGGTTGCTTGTCTCTGACTGTGCTCATCGGAGCAAAAACAGAAGCTTTTTGTCAAACTTTTGTACAAAAAAGTTTATGAGTTTCCAGAGGGCAAAGCCTTTGGATGCCTTTCGTAAAAGGAAAAATATTCCAAAACAAAAACAATAAAAATAAAAAAGCAGTTGGTAGCAAAACTACCAACTGCTTTTTGGTCGAAGTAGCGGGACTTGGTTCTCGCCGCGCTGCTCGGTTATTCGTGGCTTTCGCCTACCATTTTCAAGGCCCTCAACTTAAAAAGTATAAAAAAAGAAACCACAGTAAAAACTGTGGTTTCTTTTTTGGTCGGAGTAGCGGGACTTGAACCCACGGCCTCTTGGTCCCGAACCAAGCACGCTACCAAACTGCGCTATACCCCGAGATAGTACAAATCCCAATCTATAAAGATTGGGATTTGATGGCTGCCCGACTAGGATTTGAACCCAGACAAACAGAGTCAGAGTCTGTCGTGCTACCCTTACACAATCGGGCAATGTATTGTGTGTTATTAAGCTGTGTTGTCGTTGACAACGTATATTATTATACTCGCTTCTTTGAAAATGTCAATAGCCTTTTTGCAATTTTTTCAAATTTTTTCTCAAAAAATATTTTTCCTGTTTTCAAGCGATTTTTCCTGGAATATTTCTTAAAGAAAGTGTAAAAATATTGGTAGAACCCCTTGTGATAATACCAAAATAGTGTATAATAAGGGCGTGAGAAGAATTAATCCGAAACAAAAATGTATAATCACCTTTTTAAGGAGGAAATGATATGGCAGTATTACATCTTAATCCAGAAAATTTTGAACAGACAGTATCCAATGGTAAGGTCATGGTAGATTTTTGGGCACCATGGTGTATGCCATGCCAGTCCCTTCTTCCGACCATTGATGCGCTGGGTGAGGAACTGGAAGGCAATGTAACCGTTGCAAAGGTCAACGTTGATGAAAATAAAGCTCTTGCAGTAAAATTCCGCGTTATGAGTATCCCAACTGTAATCTTCTTTGTGGATGGCGTGGAAAAAGAACGTCTGGTTGGAGCTTATCCAAAAGAAAAATATCTGGAGATCATCAATAATCTCTAATCAAAGAAATCAGTTACCCCCGCCTTTTTAGGCGGGGGTATTTTTTTCCAGAAAGCGGACAGAATAAAGATAAAAACAAAATCTCTTTGTAAAACGAGGTGAAGGTTTGAAAGGTTTGATACCGATTATTCTGTTGGGGGAAAAGGATGACAGTGCTGTTTGTGATGCATTGTATCTTCAGTTAAATCAAAACTGCGCAAAGGTGAGTGAAAAGGATTTTTGCTGGAATCAGCATGCGGATTTTTTGCTGGCAGATTCCGTACAGACCAATTTTCTGGATGCAGGCGGCGGACTTGTTATATTAAAAGAAAGCTTTTGCAGACATCATGCGCCTAAACATCTGCTGCATGCAACCTGTATCTTTTTGAGTCAATGCAACCAGGCCGCTGGATTTGCTTCGGAGTGTGGACTTGCCTGTCTTGCCTGCGGCGGAAGTTTTGATGCGCTGAGCTTTTCGAGCATGAAGGAACAGATGGTGCTCAGTGTACAAAAGGAGATCCGGCGGTTAGATGGAACGCAGGCTGCAGCGGGGGATTTTCCGCTATCCTTAAAGGCAGGTCAAGAACAGGACAACAATTCCCTGCTTCTCTGCGCAGCAGCATTGCTGATGATTCACCGATTATAAAAGAGAAAAATTACCAGAAAAAACAACACATAATCATTTTGCTGGATGCCATACTATTACTGCAAACGCAAACAGCGGTTTTGAAAACAGGCAGAACCGCACAATGAAGAAAAAGAAAAATTTAAGGAGTGTATTTTCAAATGGCAAGTTACAACAAAAATTCCAGCAATAGATTGGTAGTTCCAGAGGCTCAGGAAGCAATGAACAAGTTCAAGATGGAAGCTGCAAACGAAGTTGGCGTTAACCTCAAGGAAGGTTACAACGGTCATCTGACCTCCCGTGAAGCTGGTTCCGTCGGCGGCCAGATGGTTAAAAAGATGATTGAAGCTTACGAAAACTCTATCAAATAAGCTCATAAACAGATCAATGCAGATAAAAAAGAGGAAGGCAACAGCCTTCCTCTTTTTGCTTAGTGGATATTTAATACCTTGTTGTAGTAGGTTTCCTTATATTGATTATAAAGATCGGAATAATATTCGCTCAGACCCTGATGCAGGATTCGGCGATATTCGTGGCGGTCGATATTGTGGTTTTTCGCCGCCTCATTGATCAGGCACATACCGATATTGGCACAATGATCGGCGATTCGTTCATAGTTAGAAAGGGACTCGATGTAAGGAAAGGCAGCATCGACGGTGCATTTACCTTCTTTCAGGCGCTCGATGTGGCGTTCCTTGAGAGTCTCTTCCACGATGTCGACAACCTCTTCCAGCGGTTCGATGCTGTTGGCAATCGAAATGTCCTGTTCGGTAAAGGCATGGATTGCCTTGGTGATGCATTCGCTGACCGCATCGCTTAAGGTTTTGATCTCTTCCAAAGCAGAAGCAGAGAAACTGCTACCGGAACTGTACAGCCGTTCTGCACATTCCTGAATGTTAATGGCATAGTCGCCCATACGTTCAAATTCGCTCTGAATCTGGAGCAGCATGGAAACCTGGCGGCTTTCCGTGTCGCTGAGCTGACCTTCGGAAAGGCGGATCAGATAGGTGCTGACACGGTCTTCCAGACGGTCAATGGTGTTTTCTTTCTCGCGGATTTTCTCGACCAGTTTGGTGTCATAATCAGCAAAGAGAGAGGTAACACGCCAGAGATTGCGGGAAGCAAGCTCACCCATCTTGACCACACAGCGGGATGCATGGTCGATAGCAAGACCAGGAGAGCGAAGAAAACGTTCATCCAAAGTTGCAGAGGACATATCCTGATCGTCTGCATCGGTTTCCTTGTCGCCATGGATGAAGGTCAGAGCCAGTTTTTCCAGCAGTCCTGCAAATGGAATCAGCAGGATGGTAACGGTAATATTAAAGATGGAGTGGAAGTTTGCGATGTCGTTGCTGGTGATTGGATTGTTCCAGAAGGAGAATCCGATAGTGTACTGGAAGGCATAGACACCGAACAAAAACAGAAGCGTACCAATAATATTGAAGCTCAGGTGCACAAATGCGGAACGTTTTGCATTTTTAGAAGCGCCGATCGCTGCCATGATTGGGGTGATACAGGTACCGATATTCTGACCCAGAATGATCGGAATCGCAGAAGCAAAGGTGATTTGTCCGGTAGAGGTAAGTGCCTGAAGGATACCGATGGATGCAGCTGAACTCTGGATAATAGCGGTAACGCCGGCACCGGCAAGAACACCGAGAACAGGATTGGAGAAGTTTTGAAACAGTGCGATAAATTCAGGAACTTCTTCCAGTGGAGCAACAGCGTCGCTCATCTGGAACATACCGAAAAACAGGATGCCAAATCCCAGCAGAATCTGTCCCAGATCTTTTTGGGAGGCTTTCTTTCCTGCCATAAAGAGGATGATACCGATGATTGAGACGATCGGTGCCCAGGAGGTTGGTTTTAAAAGGTTGATAATGAAGTTGTCGCTTTGAATGTCCATCATACTCAAGATGTGGGCGGTGATGGTGGTTCCGATGTTGGCACCCATGATGACACCAATTGCCTGTTTGAGTTTGATGATGTTTGCATTAACAAGACCGACGACGATGACGGTGGTGGCGGAAGAGCTCTGTACCGCTGCGGTGACCAGTGCACCAAAAAGCACCGCTTTGAAGATGTTGCTGCTCATTTTTTCCAGTGTACGTTCCAAACGACCGCCCGAAGCCTTTTCAAGACCGGTACCTAACAGATGCATTCCATAGAGGAAGAATGCAAGGCCGCCTAAAACGGAAACGATGATACTGAAATAGTCCGTACTGTACATGATTTGACCTACCTTTTTGTTTTTGTCAGGAAAGAGTTTTACGCATCCTTTACGCTTTATTTACTTAGATTTTACATTAAGGCGACAAAACCACCCAAAAGCAGAGTTGCAGCCCATACTTTTTTATTATACCATCAGGTCAGGAAGAATGTACAGTAGAAAAGCATCTATCAAAACGGAGATTTATCGAAGTGTGATGGAGAGAATTTTGTCAAAAGTTATCATTTTATGACGTGTTCCTGTAATTTTAATATCAAAAACAAAACAGGCAGAAAAAAGTGGGCAGAGACAGAATGGGGGATTTGAGTGAAGATAGAGATTTTGTTGTCTATTTTGCCGAAAAATAATCGAATAAATTTTGAAGGTTATCTCGAAAATATTTTGTTTTTGTTTAAGATATACAAAAAATGGTGAGGGTAAGCGTAGGGGAAGGCTGAGGAAGAGGAATCAGATTGCGGAGAAGAAAGCAGGAGAATTACAGCTGCACGATTTTTGGCAGTATAACGGTATGGGTTGGGACAGAGAAGGAAAAGGGAGTGTTTTGCATCAAAAAAGCAAGTAAAAAAGCAGTAAAAATGGCTTAAATAAAGGAAAAATAAATGAAAGCATGAGAGAAAGACTAACGCGGCGGCAATGTTTTTGGGTTTTGTTGATTTTATTTTTGATAAACAGGCAGAACAGAGAGGGCATTGTGCAGGTTGCTGTTATTTTTTTATCATTTTGATAAAATGCACAAAAAAGGCTTTTTTAAAAATTTTGACAATTCATGAATTAAATATTAACATGGATGGGTAAGATAACATCCTGTTGCGGATGTTATAAAATGTTATATTTATGTTATAAAAGAAGGGAATGGAAACACATGGATTTAACAATCCTGGCTCCTATTGGAGCAGTGCTGGCTTTACTGTTTGCTATTTTCCAGGCAAAGAAAGTCATGAGTGAGGACGAGGGTACTGACCTGATGAAGTCCCTGTCCCAGAAAATCCGCACCGGTGCTGATGCTTACCTGAAAAGACAGTACAAGAGCGTAGCTATTGTATTCGTTGTTCTGGTAATCATCTTCGCTATCCTAGCTGCATTTGGTCAGGTAAACACTTTTGTTCCGGTTGCATTCGTAACAGGCGGTGTATTCTCCGCTCTGTCCGGCTACTGCGGCATGAAGATTGCTACTGCTGCTAACGCAAGAACTGCTAACGCAGCTCACCACAGCCTGAACAAAGGTCTGAAGGTAGCATTCTCCGCTGGTTCCGTAATGGGCTTTACCGTAGTTGGTCTGGGCCTGCTGGATACTTCCATCTGGTTCTACATTCTGAAAATGGTTTACGGTGACAACGCACAGGCAATCGCTTCCGCTCTAGTCACCTTTGGTATGGGTGCTTCCACCATGGCTCTGTTTGCTCGTGTAGGCGGCGGTATCTTCACCAAAGCTGCTGACGTTGGTGCTGACCTGGTTGGTAAAGTTGAAGCTGGTATCCCAGAAGACGACCCGAGAAACCCTGCAGTTATCGCTGACAACGTAGGCGACAACGTAGGTGACGTTGCTGGTATGGGTGCTGACCTGTATGAATCCTATGCAGGTGCAAGACTTTCCTCCATGGCTCTGGGCGTTTCCGCTGGCCTTGGCTTCCAGGGTATGATGATCCCAATGGCTCTGTGTGCTCTGGGTATCTTCGCTTCCATTATCGGTTCCTTCTTTGTTAAGACAGAAGAAGGCGCAGATCAGAAGAAACTGCTTGGTTCTCTGAGAAAAGGTACTTACATCAGCTCTGTTCTGGTAATCATTGCTGCCTTTGCTCTGATTAAAGTTTCCGGTCTTGGCATCGGTCTCTTCTTCGCTATCATTTCCGGTCTGCTGGCTGGTGTACTGATCGGTTACTTCACCGAATACTACACCTCCGACTCTTACAAACCAACTCAGCATCTGGCTGAAACTTCCGAAACAGGTTCTGCTACCCTGATCATCGGTGGTCTGGGCCTTGGTATGAAATCCACTGCAATCCCAGCTGTTATCGTTGGTGTAGCAGTTCTGATCAGCTACTTTGTATCCGGTGGTGCAGAAAGCTTCAACATGGGTCTGTACGGAATCTCTCTGGCAGCTGTTGGTATGCTGTCCACTCTGGGTATCACTCTGGCTACCGACGCTTACGGCCCTGTTGCTGATAACGCTGGTGGTATCGCTGAAATGGCTGGTCTGGGCGAAGAAGTTCGTAACAGAACCGACGCTCTGGACTCCCTGGGTAACACAACCGCTGCTACCGGTAAAGGTTTTGCAATTGGTTCCGCAGCTCTGACCGCTCTGGCTCTGGTTGCTTCCTACATCGATCAGGTAAAACTGATTGCTCCAGATTATAACTTCGACCTGTCCGTTATGAACCCACCAGTCCTGATCGGTCTTCTGATCGGTGCTATGCTCCCATTCGTATTCGCAGCTCTGACAATGGAATCCGTTGGCCGTGCTGCACAGAGCATCGTTGTTGAAGTTCGTAGACAGTTCAAATCCATCCCAGGTCTGATGGAAGGCACTGCTGAACCAGACTACAGAAGCTGTGTTGACCTGTGTACCAAATCCGCTCTGCACGAGATGGTTCTGCCAGCAGTTCTGGCTATCGTTGTTCCAGTTATCGTTGGTCTGATCATGGGCGTTGTTGGTGTAACTGGTATGCTGGCAGGTGCTACTGTTTCCGGTTTCGTTCTGGCAGTTATGATGTCCAACTCCGGTGGTGCTTGGGATAACGCTAAGAAATACATCGAAGCTGGCCACCACGGCGGCAAAGGTTCTGACAACCACAAAGCAGCTGTTGTTGGCGATACCGTTGGTGACCCATTCAAGGATACATCCGGTCCAGCTATCAACATTCTGATCAAACTGCTCTCCATGGTTTCCATCGTATTTGCAGCAGTTGTTGCTAACTTCTCTTTGATCAAATAAGTATCTTTTGATACTCCAAAAAAACGGCATCCATTCGGATGCCGTTTTTTTATATCAGGGAAAGGAGCAAGTAAGATGATTTATCTGTTTTGTGCAATCGCTTCGAGTGCGGCAGTGTCAGCAGTGCTTCGGATTGGAGACAGAAAGTGCACAGGGAAATATTCCCGTTTTGCGATGAACTACCTTTCAGCGGCGGCGTTTGCGTTTTTGACCATGCAGTCCCGTGAGTTTGTACTGGATGGGTCTGGCATGTTTGCACTGGGATTGGGTGCAGTTCAAGGAATCTTATATCTGCTGAGTCTGGTAAGTCTGCAAAGCAGCATCCGGAAAAACGGCGTCATCCTTTCGGGAACGTTTGCGCGCTTAGGACTGATTATCCCGATGATTTTTGCAATCGTTGCCTTTGGGGAACTGCCGGGAGTATTGCAGACGATTGGTTTTCTGATTGCCTGCGCTGCAATCTGGATGATGCAGGTCAAAGAAGAAAAGAACAGCGATAAGAACTATTCGGGGCTGATTTTACTTTTGGTAATCAGCGGCTTGACCGACAGTATGGCAAAAATCTTTGAGGAGCTGGGCGACCGAAAGCTGGATTCCTGGTTTTTGCTCATTACCTTTATTGTAGCGTTTTTCCTCAGCGTCGGCATGATGATTTATCACAAGGAAAAGCTGGGAGTTTCGGAGATTGTGTACGGCTGTCTGGTTGGTATCCCAAACTATGGTTCGGTGTTTTTTCTGCTCAAGGCACTGACCTCTTTGCCGGCAGTGCTGGTCTATCCGACCTACAGTGCAGGCACGATTCTTGCCATCAGCCTGATTGGCGTTGTGGCATTTGGGGAACGTCCAAGAAAACGGCAGTGGGCTGCACTGGGAATGATTCTGGTGGCTCTTGTGCTCTTAAATTTATAAAAAAAGGTCTGCATTTTGCAGACCTTTTTCGTTTAGCAGGTGTCTTGCATAAAGAAGCTGCTTTATTTTCGTAGAACATTGACATTGGACAGAGGATCAGGATTGTGCTATCTTAGTAAGTAGAACGAAAAAGAGCGACTCAGAAGGAAGAAGTGAGAAGATGAAACGTAACCTGCTTTGGATTATGGTATTACTTTTCCTGCCGGTTCTGATTGCCGGCTGCCAGCAATCGGAAGAACCGTTTGACCATAGCTTTTTGACCTTCGAGGAGGTATTCCAAAATTCTGTGGAGCCGGAGCTGCTGCACTCCAAGTATTCCCCAACAAGTCCAGCATTTAAGATTGCTTACTTTCCTTCTCCCGAGGAGAGCGTAATCCGGGGCGGATTTTATATTCTCTATCCCGGGGATGCGCTGGATAAAACCCTGCCGGAGGATGCGGCGGTCAAAGGCGTCTATCTGATCACCTATGAAAACATAGAGGGGGGCGTGCGTTTAAAAAATGTTTCGCTCTCGACCGAAGATAGCGACGCACAAATCCGCGATCTCCGTCTCCAGCTCCCCGGCAAGGAAATGGAAATGGTCCCGCTGGTGCTTGGCGAAGAACAGGACATCGTACTGGACCGGGAACTGCTGGGGAAATCCTATCAGACTGATTCTTTTCCCAGCGGACTGTGGCTGAGAGGAACCTTTGTCTATGAAGGGAAAGAGTACGAGATTATGGGAATAGATCTGTAAAAAAACAGCAGAAGCTCTTAAGAGCTTCTGCTGTTTTTGCTTTTCCGATCTTCCGGCAGCTTCCGATCGGGATTTGATGGAAAAAAGCGGGTGGTTCCTTTAAAAGTTTTTTGGGAATACCGCCGTGTTTCCCAGATTTTCCTCAATGCGCAGGAGCTGATTGTATTTTGCGGTGCGCTCGCCGCGGCAGGGAGCACCGGTTTTAATCTGTCCGGCACCGCAGGCAACTGCAATGTCCGCAATACAGCAGTCTTCGGTCTCACCGGAACGGTGGGAGAGGATGGTTTTCCAGCCTGCCCTCTGGGCGATCTGTACCGCTTCCAGTGTCTGGCTGAGTGTTCCGATCTGGTTTGGCTTAATCAAAACAGCGTTTGCTGCCTTCATGCCGATTCCTTCGCGAATCCGCTCTGGGTTAGTGACAAACAGGTCATCCCCCACAATCTGGATGCGGCTTCCCAGTCGATGGGTGATCTGGACAAAGGACTGCCAGTCGTTTTCTCCCAGCGGGTCCTCGATGGAGCGGATGGGGTACTTGGCACACAGACCTTCCCAATGGGCAATCAGTTCCTCGGCGGTGTAGGAAAGGTTGGATTTTGGCAGGGTATAGGGTTTGTCCGGCATGGATTCGTCGGGAGACTGGGGAAACGGATTTGCCCACTCGGAAGCGGCAGCATCGATTCCCAACACAAAATCTTCCTCCGGCATAAATCCTGCGCGGTCGATTGCCTGCATCAGCAGTCCAAATGCCTCATCTTCGGAACCGAGGTTTGGAGCAAATCCACCTTCATCGCCAACCGCGGTGCAAAGCCCCTTTTCTTTGAGAATTTCCTTTAAACGATGGTAGACACGGCAACATTGTTCCAGTGCCTGGGAAAAACTTTCTGCCTTATGGGGAATAATCATCAGCTCTTGAATGTCCAGATTGTTGGAAGCATGCGCTCCGCCGTTGAGGATATTCATCATCGGAACGGGAAGAATATTGGCATTGCTTCCTCCAAGATAGCGATAGAGCGGGAGACGATAGGAAATGGCGGCAGCTTTTGCACAGGCAAGCGATACACCCAGCATCGCGTTGGAGCCGAGTTTTCTTCCCTGATCGTCAGCAAGTGCTGTCAAAATCTGGTCGATTTCCTGCTGGGCAGAAATGTTTTTTCCTTTGAGCGCAGGTAAAATGGTCTGCGTTACCTGTTCCACAGCCTGGGTCACACCTTTTCCAAGATAGAGCGAAGGGTCATTGTCCCGCAGCTCGGCAAGTTCATGTTCCCCGGTGGAAGCACCGGATGGGACAGCTGCTCTTCCAATGCTGCCATCGTTTAACACAACTACCGCTTCCAGTGTCGGATTGCCGCGGGAATCCAGAATCTGACGGGCTTTTATCGATTCAATCTGTCGTTTGTTCATAATGGGTCTCATCCTTTCGGAAAAATCTGAATTTTTTATCAAAAATAGTCTGCCCAAAGGATTGCTTTTTATGACAACAGTCTTTTATAATGAGGATATAAGAAGAGCGAATGATTGACCGGATTTTAGCACAAAATAAGGGAGATGTCAGATAGAAAAGAAAGGTGTGGTAATCAGATGAAAAAAATGATTTCGATGATATTGACAGCTGCTTTGCTGCTGACCGCCTTTACCGGCTGCAGCAGGGAGGCAGAACCACAGAATACACAGCCTGAGCCACCGGTTGAACAGTCGACACCGGAAGTATCGGAAGAAGAACAGCCCGAGGTGCAGCCTGATGAGCAAGGCGAATCTCAGGAGCGAAACGACAGCCTGTCCGGTGAAAAAGAAGACGAAACTGAGGATGAGCTGAGCATGGAAAAGACTTCCGAGCAGGAAAAAGCAGAAGAAACAAATCAATCGGAAGA
>UMKD01036462.1_pt1 | contig 12710 bp, 5 predicted proteins | sample 1966221 | NCBI WGS metagenome assembly UMKD01 (sample SAMEA4836167, study PRJEB28245) | human gut metagenome | biome: gut microbiome; material: fecal sample | place: Denmark | collected 2008
CCGCTGGTCTTAAACGCCTTCTTGGGGCTTTCGATCGGTAAGCGGAATTGATCGCAAGCGATTTCGTGTCCGATAGGGATTAACGGCTCTTTTTCTACGGTCGTTACGTTGAAGTTTACGAAATATTCCGTACCGGCTTGTGGCTTTAAGTTGCCTACGGGAACCGTAAATTCCTTAGAAGCTTGGGGTTCTATGTCCAAAGAGACTTTACCGGAGCGTACAACTTTATTATTGGCTGTTACGCTATAGTGGACCATATATTTCTTTAGGTTCGTGAAATAAAAACGGTTCGTGACGCGGAATAAACCGTTCGCTAAATCGATCGCCTCAAACCCGATATTTTGATGGGCGTATTTAACCTCTGCCATAGCGGGATGCGGGGTACGATCTGGGTTTACTATACCGTTGCAAAGGAAGTTTCCGTCACTAGGGGCGTTTACTCCATAGTCACCACCATAGGTATAATATTCACGTCCATTCTTATCTTTTTCCAAGATACCTTGGTCCACCCAGTCCCAGATGAATCCGCCTTGCAGGTTCGGGTATTTATAGATAGCTTTCCATTGATCCCATAAGTTGCCGGAAGAGTTTCCCATCGCATGTGAATACTCCGAAGGAGCTACCGGACGATCACTACCCTTACGCCCGATTTCCTCTAGCCATTCAGCGCTCGGGTATTGAGGTACGTACATATCCGTATTCCATTCCCAAAGGGCACGTTCATAGTTCACCGGACGATTCATGCTATTTATTTCCTTGTCTTTCAGATATAAATAAGTTTGATAGAAGTTGTATCCGTTTCCAGCCTCGTTTCCGAGTGACCAGAAAGTAACGCTCGGATAATTCTTGTTTCGTTCGTACATATTCATCGTACGGTCCATATGCGGGATCAGCCATTCCGGATTATTACCCAAAGTGCCGCCTTTTTTCAGGCTGTAATACATACCGTGAGACTCGATATTCGCTTCATCGTAAACATACAATCCGTATTCGTCGCAGAGTTCATAGAATTTACGGTCTTGCGGATAGTGGCATAGGCGGACAGCGTTGATATTGTTTTGCTTCATCAGCTCGAAATCCTTACGCATGAGTTCCTCGGTTACGTAATGTCCGGTTTCCGGGTTATGCTCATGAATATTGACACCCTTGAACTTAACCGGTTGCCCATTGAACAATAAGACCGTATAAGGTTTTCCGTCTTCCGCTACTTGGTCAATTTGCTTCATCTCGAACCGGCGGAAACCAACGTTGAATGGAACTACCTCGATTACCTTACCCTCTTCTTTTATCGTCATCAATAATTTGTATAGATTCGGATGCTCGGCACTCCAAGGGGCTACGTTCTTTAAATCATACTCGAAAGATGCTGTTTGAGGACTTGCAGGACTTACCCATATATCATTAGCCTCGGAGGTCACAAGATTACCTTTTGCGTCCAAAAGCTCATATCCGACATTTAAATTTTTCGTTTCTTGGGTATGATTCTTTAAGTCTACCGCCAGTTTGAAGATTCCATTCGTATACGTATCGTCCAAGGTTGAGACGACACGGAAATCTTGAATATTGGCCTTGGGTTGAGACCAAAGGAATACGTCACGTTCGATACCGCTCATTCTCCAGAAATCCTGACATTCCAAATAAGAACCGGTGCTCCAACGGAATATCTTTAATGTAAGCACATTCTTTCCGGGTTGCAGGTATTTATTGATCAGGAACTCGGCGGGATTTTTGGAATCCTCGCTATAACCCACTTCTTTCCCGTTTAAATATACGTAAAGGCCGGATTTAGCTCCGCCGATGTGTAAATAAATATCCCGGTTATCCCAACTTGCGGGTATCTCGATGTCTCTGCGGTATACGCCAACCGGATTCGCTTCCGGCAATAACGGAGGTTGGGGATTTCTTGGTTTAAACTCGTAACCATGATTCGTATAAATGGCTACGCCATGTCCTTGTACTTCCCAGTTTCCGGGAACGGTTATATCATCCCATGAAGAGGTATTAACGGAAGGATCTGTGATATTTTGAGGAAGATCTTTGTAAGAGTCGACAAAGAAAAATTTCCAAGTACCGTTTAATAGGGAATAGTACGGGCTTTTCTCAAATCGAGAGGTGAGGGCGGTTTCTCGGTCCGCATAACTCATGAAGGAGCTTCTGGGTTTTTCCTTGTTTACGGCTACGACTTGAATGTCTTGCCAATAAGGTTTTACGGGTTGGGGTGAAGAACCGTCCGCATAAGCCATTCCGGAAATAAGGCAACCTAATGCTCCGGAAAGCATCATTTTTTTGATAGAGTTCATATTCATCGTATTTTATTTAGATTAGCACTGGGGAATTGAAAATTGAGAATTGAGAATTGAAAATTACGTAGAGTCACTTCTAATTTTCAATTCTCAATTCTCAATTTTCAATTATTTAGCTGCATAGTAAGAATATCCGTTAGCTACTTGCTGGAATGCTAAAACCCCAGATTGGCTTAACTCGACATTCATTTCTTTTCCGTCCGGTAGGTACATGACAACTTCGTCATTGCCATTGAATTTTAACAATTTTGTGCTTTCACCGTCAGCCTCTACATTCCAGCTTTGATCTGCTTCGTTGAAAACTAAGTCAAGCGCTTTCTCGTCGCCTTCCTTTTGGATATGGTATCCGTCAACTTTTGTTTCTACGGTATAAACGCCGTCTTTACCATCGATTGTTTTAACGTTACCTACATCTGCTACAGGATTACTTCCGCTCCAAAATTCGATAGAGTTGATCACAAGGACATCAGCCAAAGCGGAAATCTCGTAAACCGGGACAATCCAGAAAGCAATGAACACTAGCTCATTAACAAACTTACTGTCGATGCTTCTATTCCACGTTAAAAGTTTGTTTGTTAAACCAAAAGATCCTATACAGGACGAAAATAGGATACTACTTGCCACCGTAGTCGCTAGTAATAAAGTTAAGCTTTTCTTTTTCATAATTTAATAATTAGTTATTACAAGGGACGAAGATAACAACTTTTTCATGATAAATAGTGGTTATAAAGGAATAAATGGAATAAGTGCCTTAATATTAATCAAGCTTCTATTAAGTACGTAGTTCTGGCGGAACTCCGTTTATTACTCATATACACTAACTTTATGTTTGAATTTCAAACCATATACCTCTTTGATGTCCATAGCTCCATACTAAAAAAGATTATGGTTGGAAAGATTGTTTGTTAAATATTTTAATAACTAGATGGTGTTGTTTTAGATTCGTATGCGAAAAATTAGTCTTTTTTGTTTTATAATTAAAAATAGTGCTATATTTGCTGCGTCTAATGATTATAAGTTCCGCCAGAACGATGAAGAAGTGCTTTCATGGTAGTTAACCGAGGATTTATAATTATACATTAATGATTTAGAAGAGTGAATATTATAAGAAACGAGATCTAAAATAGTATGCCTTAAGTCTTATAATAGTAACAGCTATTTAATAAACAAAAAACGATTCTTATGTTGAAAATTGTAAGACCTGTCAGTTTTGTTCTATTGTCTGCAGCGTTTTGTTCCGGGGGTGTGGTTCATGCTTCTGATCGTGCGGCGATAACTCCGAGGGTAGGTATTTCCCAGCAAGAAGGTAGTTTGAAGGGAACGGTTAGTGACAGTTTTGGCCCTGTGGCTGGAGCGTCAATAGTTGTAAAAGGTACTACGAATGGTACTGTAACCGACATGAATGGTAATTTCGTGTTGGATGTGAAGAAAGGGGATGTGATCCAAGTATCCTTTATCGGTTATCTAACTCAAGAATTCAAATATAATGGAGAGCCTTCCATCAATGTGTCCTTGCAGGAAGATACCCAGAAATTAGATGAGGTGATCGTTGTTGGTTATGGTACGCAACAGAAGGCGAACTTGTCGGGAGCGGTAGCCCAATTGGATAGCAAGGAGTTGACAAGCCGTCCTATCTCTAACGTGTCTTCCGGTCTTCAAGGTATGATGCCGGGTGTAACCGTTACCTCGGGTCAAGGCCGTCCGGGACAGGATGGTAGTACGATCCGTATCCGTGGTGTCGGTACTTTGAACTCTGCCAGCCCATATATCTTGATCGATGGTATCGAGAGTGGCTCCATGAATGATATCGATCCGAATGATATTGAGAGTATTTCTGTATTGAAAGACGCTTCTTCCGCCGCTATTTACGGTTCGAAGGCTTCTAATGGTGTTATCTTGATCACGACAAAACGTGGTAAGACGGGTGCTCCTCGTATTTCTTATAACGGATATGTGGGTGCCTCGAAAGCTACTTCCATGATTGATCGTGTCAGCTCAGCCGATTACGCACGTTTGTGGAATCGTTTCGAGCCGGGACGTTATAGTGACGAGGACATCCGGATGTTTGAGGATGGCTCTGATCCTTACGGACATCCTAATACGGACTGGAATGATGAGGCTTATCGGACAGGTTTGTTGCATAAGCACAATGTTAGTATTACAGGAGGTGCGGAGAACGTGAAGTATATGGCTTCGGCCGGATATTTAGGGCAGACGGGTATCCTTCCTAACTCAGATCGTAAACAGTTTAACGGACGTACGAATCTGGATATGCAGTTGACGAAGAAACTGGCTGTTCGGATGAACATGTCTTTTATTAAGAATGACTTCTCGGATCCGAATGCTAGCTATTATGGTGGTTCTTCCGACCAGATTATCCGTCAATTGAATATTATTAGCCCGATGATCCCAGTCAAGGATAAGGATGGCAAATACGGACAAACTAACGATGGTAACCCTATCGCATGGTTGGATTCCGGGCAGACGGTGGATAATTGTAACCAGAATTTTACGGGGGCACTTTCTGTTGATTATGATATTATTGATGGGTTGAAGGCTACTGTGACGGGTGCCTACGTGAACGAGGACCAACGTCATACGGAGCGAGTCCTGAGCATACCGGATGATCCGGCATCTGCGTCTCGTACCACTTCCTTGGTTGAACGTTTCGTGAATTGGAAACGTTATAATTTCGATGCTTTGCTGAATTACAGCAAGAACTTTGGTCAGCATGGCTTGAAAGTGATGGTAGGTTATCATGCGGAGAAGTATGAGGTTAGCAAGAATCAGATGCAGAGGAATAATTTCCCGAGTAATAGCCTGAATGATATGGATGCCGGTGGGGCTTCTACACAAACAAATGATGGTTTGAGCCGAGAGCTTGCCATGCTTTCCTATTTTGGGCGTATTAATTATGATTTTGCGGGAAAATATTTATTAGAGGCAAACTTCCGTGCGGATGCTTCCTCTCGTTTTGCTCCGGGACATCGTTGGGGATATTTCCCTTCTTTCTCCGGTGCTTGGCGTATCAGCGAGGAGGAGTTTATGGAAAGTACGCATGATTGGTTGAGCAGTTTGAAGATTCGTGCTTCTTGGGGTATGTTAGGTAATCAAGACGCCTTAAATAAATCGAATCCTTGGGAGAATCAATATTATCCTTGGATGCAGACTTATAATTTGGATGGTAATTATCCTATGGGAGGCAACTTGACGACGGGATATTATCAGAAAGCCTATCGTATCGAGGATTTGTCATGGGAGAAATCTACGACTTGGGGTATTGGCTTGGATGCGGTTATTAATCATGTGACTTTCACGTTTGATTACTATGATCGCAAGACTACGGATATCATCATGGAGGTACCGGTCCCGACTGAGTTTGGCTTGGATCCTTATTTCGATAACGTGGGTTCTATGCGTAACCGAGGTGTCGAGGTACAGCTAGGTTATAACAATAAGTGGAATGACTGGTCATTGAATGTGATGGGAAATATGGCCTATAATAAGAACAAGATCGAGGATTTAGGAGGTGTAGACCGTATGACAAATCCTGATGACGGTGATTTGTGGCGTTTTGTTGGAAAGCCAATCGATTCTTACTATGTATATAAGGCTGATGGCTTTTTCCAATCTGACGCAGAGGCACAGCAATGGATGGATACCTATAAAGGAAAAGACGGCTACCCGTTCGGACAGGATTTCCAAGCCGGTGATTTACGTTATGTAGATACGAATGGAGATGGAAAGCTGGATGCGGATGACCGTGTATTGTCTAAGACTATCAATCCAGTTGTTACATTTGGTTTGAACTTGAATGTAGGCTATAAAGCATTTGACTTGACTTTGAACTTCACCGGTGCGGCTAATGTAGGCCGTGCGTTTACGAAAGAAGCGTTTGGTGAGTTCTCGGGTAGTGCCGGACATCCTTCTACTGCATGGCTGGATAGCTGGACACCGGAAAATACCAATGCAAGTATGCCGCGTGTAGCGGAGTCTAGAAAATCTCCGAGTGAGGCTTCTAACGTGATGTCTGATTTCTGGGTAATTAATACCAGTTACCTGCGTCTGAAGACATTGCAATTAGGATATACGCTTCCAAAGAGTGTGCTGAACGCTATCGGTTTGTCGAATGTACGTGTTTATTATTCTGCGGAGAATTTGTTTACGATAGATTCTATGCCATTGAACGTAGACCCGGAGACTGTTAGTTCCCGTTTGTCTAGCTACCCATTAGTGATGACAAATTCTTTTGGCGTAAATGTGACATTCTAATTAGTTAAGACCATTTAAATAGAAGATTTTATGAAACGATTATCAATATATATGTTGGCGGCTGGTATGGCTGCGTTATCTACTTCGTGTTCAGATTTTCTGGATACGGTGCCTAAGGATCAGTTGGCTCCTTCTACCACATGGCAGACAGAGGCGGATGCGAAGGGCTTCATAGTAGGCTGTTATAAGGATTTGCTAGATGGAAATACGTTGCTTTATCTGGATTGTGGCTCAGATATAGGCTATAATAATTTCCCTTGGGAAGGATTCCGCCCGTGGGGGGATGGGTCATTGTCTAGTTCTAATCCTGGGCAGATCCTTTATGATTACAAGTCGATTCGTAAGGCGAATACATTCTTGGAGAATGTAGACAAGGTGACGTTTTCTAGTGACGCTGTAAAAGCTAATTATGTGGCTCAAGCTAAAGCGATCCGTGCTTATAAGTATTTCTTGATGAATTGGTGGTATGGTGGTGTACCTATTATTAGTTCTTATTCAAGTGCGGACGAGGCTAAAGTGGAACGCAATACGGAACAAGAGGTGCGCGATTATATAGCTAAGGATTTAGACGAGGCCTTAGCAGGGATCGCAGAGGCTCCGGAGGCTCGTGGCTATATCGCTAAAGGTGCTGTTTTAGCTATCAAGATGCGTGAGGCTTTGTATTATGGTGATTGGCAAAAGGCAAAAGACGCAGCTAAGGCAATCATTGATTTGAAGCAGTATGAGTTGGATCCGGATTATACGAATCTTTTTAAGGTATCGGGAGTGGATTCTAAAGAGATAATCCTAGCGGATCAGAATATTGAGACGTTGGACGGATTGGGAACCATCGGGCAAATGTACAATAATGTAGACCAAGGCTGGTCTTCTATCGTCCCGACCCAGAATTTGGTGGATATGTATGAAATGTCTGATGGATTGACGAAAGAAGAGTCGAAGACTTATGACGCAAAGCATCCGTTCGCGAATCGCGACCCTCGTATGGCCATGACCATTTTATATCCGGGACGTGACTGGAGAGGTGATATCTTGAATACTTTGGACGAGAAATTTCAAGATGGTACTGTCAACAAGAACTTCCCGACTTATACAGATAATGCTTCCAAGAGTGCTTTGACTTGGGCGAAATACTTGGATCCGATGGATCAATATGGAGATGTTTGGAGCTCGGGAGCTTGTCCGATCGTATTCCGTTATGCGGAGGTCCTATTGACGTATGCGGAGGCTGCGAATGAGTTGAGCGGTCCTTCTGATGAGATCTATGGTTATTTGAATCAGATCCGTCAGCGTGTAGGAATGCGGGAAGTGGATAAGGCTAAATATGGGACGAAGGAGAAACTTCGTGAATTGATCCGTCGTGAGCGTACGGTAGAGTTGGCCGGCGAAGGCTTGCGTCGTGCGGACATCGTCCGTTGGCAGGAAGATGGAAAGATGCTTGCCGAGAAAGTCCTGAATGGTGATTTGTTACGTGTTACAGGAACGATTAATTATGGGGAGTCTGAGCCTACTAAACGTGCGGAAATCACGGGTACGGCTGTTATTGAGACTCGTCAGTTCTCTTCTCGTAACCGTTACTTGCCGATTCCTCAAACAAGCATGGATAAGAATCCAAACTTGAAACAGAATCCGGGGTATTAGTTTCCTATGAGATGTTAGATAAAAAGGGGGGGAAGGCCGAGAGGTTCTCCCCTTTTTTAGTTACATTTGGCGAATATTGAGATTGTATGTCTCATGTGCTTAAGTATATAAATTGATTCCGTTATGAAAAAGAAACTGATAGTTTTTGCCTGCTTTCTTCTCGTATCCTTGTCTTGTTTGCCGCAGTTGCCTGTACGGTTGAACGAGCGTTCGGTGGTGCTAAATACGTCTACCGGGGCATTAAAAGGGAAGATGGTAACTCCCAATCAGGAGTCCGGTTATCCTGTGGTATTGATTATACCCGGTTCCGGCCCTACGGATATGGATGGGAACTCCGCCGCCTTGCCGGGTAAGAATAACTCCCTTAAATACTTGGCGGAAGGGCTAGCGGGAAAAGGTATCGCTTCCTTGCGGTATGATAAACGGGGTATCGCCTCCAGCGCCTCAGCGGGAAAGGATGAGTATTCCATGCGTTTCGAGGACGGGATCAAGGACGCACGAGGCTGGATCGATTATTTGAGCCGGGATAAACGTATTTCCGGAATCTATGTGTTGGGGCATAGCGAGGGAGCGTTAGTCGGTATGGCGGCTTCGGTGGATAACCCGAAAGTGAAAGGATACATTTCGGTGGCAGGTGCGGGGCGTCCAGCCTATGAGATCGTGGAGGAGCAAATGGCGGGTCAGCCGGAAGTGATCCGGGACATGGTAAAGTCGATAAATGCGTCCTTGAAGGAAGGGAAGCTCGTACCGGACGTGCCGATCGGCTTACAATCCTTGTTCCGTTCGTCGGTACAGCCTTATATGATCTCATGGTATACGTATAATCCGCAAGAAATCATCAAAAAATTAAAAGTGCCGGTGTTGATTTTACAAGGGGATAAGGATATGCAAGTATCCGTAAAAGATGCCGAACTGTTGAAGCAAGCCCAGCCTTCGGCGGATTATCATTTGATTGGAAATATGAACCATCTGATGAAGCCCTGCGATACGATGGACCAGCAGAGGCAAATGGCTACCTATACCGATCCCGCCCTTCCGTTGCATAAGGATGTGCTGATATTAATTGAAAAGTTTGTGAGTAAACCTTGAACTGTTGTATCTTTGCGGTCATAAATTAAAGAGACAGTATGATTTCGGTTGAAGGACTAACAGTTGAGTTTGGCGGTTTTACGCTTTTTGATGACATTTCATTTGTGGTAAACAAGAAGGACCGTATCGCCTTGGTGGGCAAGAACGGTGCGGGTAAATCGACGATGTTGAAGATATTCGCCGGTTTGCAATCACCCACTTCCGGAACTGTTAGCGTACCGAAAGATGTTACTATCGGGTATTTGCCCCAGCACATGCAATTAGTTGATACCCGTACGGTGCGGGAGGAGGCGGAATGCGCTTTCGAGCATATCCATGAGATGGAGGAGGAGATCAACCGCTTGAATACCCAATTGGCGGAGCGTACGGATTATGACTCCGAGAGCTATCAAAAGCTGATCGATCGTGTCACGTACCTATCCGAGCATTTCCAGATGATGGGAGGAAACAACTACCATGCGGAGTTGGAGCGTACATTGGTCGGATTAGGCTTTAGCCGTAGCGATTTCGACCGCCCGACGTCTGAGTTCAGCGGAGGCTGGCGTATGCGTATCGAGCTGGCAAAGCTCTTACTCCGGCAACCGGACGTGTTGTTGCTGGACGAGCCGACGAATCATCTGGATATAGAATCCATCCAATGGCTGGAGAACTTTATCGCTACCCGTGCCAACGCCGTGATCTTAGTCTCGCACGACCGTGCCTTTATTGATAATACGACTTTCCGCACCTTGGAGATCGAATTAGGCAAGGTCTACGATTATAAAGTGAAATATTCGGAGTACGTCGTACTTCGCCAAGAACGCCGTGAGCAGCAGCAGCGCGCTTATGAGAACCAACAAAAGAAATTGGCCGATACCGAGGCGTTTATCGAGCGTTTTCGTTATAAAGCCACGAAGTCCGTACAGGTACAATCCCGCATCAAGCAATTGGAGAAGGTGGAACGTATCGAGGTAGACGATGTGGATACAGCCATGCTGCGGCTGAAATTCCCGCCCGCTCCCCGTTCCGGTTCCTATCCGGTGATCTGTGAGGAGGTGGCGAAGCGTTATGGCGATCATCTGATCTTCGACCATGTGACCTTGACGATCAATCGGGGCGATAAAGTAGCTTTCGTCGGAAAGAACGGCGAGGGTAAATCTACCTTGGTGAAATGTATCATGGGAGAGATTGCCGATTTCACCGGAAAGCTCCAATTAGGTCATAACGTGAAGATCGGTTACTTCGCCCAGAACCAAGCGCAGCTATTGAACGAGAATCTTACCGTTTTTGATACGATCGATTACGTAGCCCAAGGAGATATCCGCTTGAAGATACGGGATATCCTAGGCGCTTTCATGTTTGGCGGCGAGGCTTCCGATAAGAAGGTGAAAGTCCTGTCGGGTGGCGAGCGTACCCGTTTGGCGATGATCCGCTTGTTATTGGAGCCGGTCAACCTGCTAATTCTCGATGAGCCGACGAACCACTTGGATATGCGTTCGAAAGACGTGCTGAAAGACGCCTTGAGGGAGTTCGACGGCACGGTGATTCTGGTTTCCCACGACCGTGAGTTCTTGGATGGCCTAGTCGATAAGGTCTATGAGTTCGGTAACCAGAAAGTCGTCGAGCACTTAGGCGGCATCTATAATTTCTTGGAGCATAAGAAAATGGATAGCTTGCGTGAATTGGAACGTTCTACCGGGACGAGCACTTCCACATCCGGTACCGGTGAGGCTCAGGTATCTCAAAACAAGCTCTCCTATGAGGCAAGGAAGGAACTGAGTAAAGCGATTAAGAAAGCGGAGAAAGTAGTTGCCGAGGCCGAGGCCCGTATCTCGGAGCTTGAGAATGGCATTGCCGTTATCGAGGCGAAGCTGGCTACGCCGGAAGGTGCCTCCGACGCTTCTCTCTACGGTGAATATTCTGCCCTAAAAAAAGAACTTTCCGATGCGATGGATCTATGGACCGAACGGACAATGGAGTTGGAAGAGCTGAATACGCAGGATTCATGAAAAGGCTGCTAGTCAGTGAAAGGCTGCTTATCTGATCTTTTTGATCCAAATACTCCTGTTTTCGTGACAAGCGCTTGTTATTGATGACGCAAAATAGCGGAAGGGAGAGTACGAGAGCTGGCTTTTAAAGGGGAGAATATCCCTTTTCTCATGCGTGATAGGCTGCGTTGGACTACGCCAGTACTGCCATCGGCCGATGCGTATGCCGCCGTTGGGCATCGTGACTACTCAAGAATAGGGTTATGACTACTTGTGAATAGGCATTCTTACCCTGCTAGAACCCTATTGTAACCCTATAAATGATACCAATCTTTCCTTTTGATATGAATTAGGATGAATTGATTTCGCTAGAATAAAAGGCTATTTTTGGGTATAGAGTTGGCTATTAGTTGTTTGCTGAAATTTTCTTTCGGATTTGGAGGCGAGCAGTACTTAGGCCCGGAATATTCGGTTCTCCGGAGGTTCGGATTACAAAGTGTCATTTTGATTATTCCTTGAAAATAACCTTTAATAGCTTACTCGTTTTAAAAAGAAAGTCCTTAACTTTGCTATCCAAAAAAACGCGAAAGCTTAAAGCACATATCATGTTAACACAGATCATTAATGGAAAGATTCTTACCCCGCAAGGCTGGCTGAAAGACGGCTCGGTACTGATAAGCGACAGTAAGATTTTAGAAGTGACAAACTGCGACTTAGCGGTAGTAGGGGCAACCTTGATAGACGCCAAAGGTATGTATATCGTCCCCGGTGGCGTGGAAATTCACGTGCACGGAGGTGGAGGCCGTGATTTTATGGAAGGTACCGAGGAAGCTTTCCGTGCGGCGGTAGCCACGCACATGAAACACGGTACGACCAGTATCTTCCCCACCTTATCCTCTTCTACCATCCCGATGATCCGTGCCGCCGCCGAGACCACCGAGAAACTGATGGCTGAGAAAGATAGTCCGGTTCTGGGGCTTCACTTAGAAGGACATTATTTCAATATGAAAATGGCTGGTGGACAAATCCCTGAGAATATCAAGAATCCCGATCCCGAGGAATATATCCCTCTGTTGGAGGAAACGCATTGCATCAAGCGCTGGGACGCCGCTCCGGAACTTCCGGGAGCGATGCAGTTCGGTAAATATATCACCTCGAAAGGCGTACTCGCCTCGGTAGGGCATACCCAAGCCGAGTTTGAGGATATCTTGACCGCTTATGAGGTAGGTTATACCCACGCCACCCATTTCTATAACGCCATGCCGGGTTTCCATAAACGCCGCGAGTATAAGTATGAGGGAACGGTGGAAAGTATCTATTTGCTCGATGATATGACCGTCGAGGTCGTTGCGGATGGTATCCATGTGCCGCCTACGATCCTTCGTCTGGTCTATAAGATAAAAGGTGTGGAACGCACTTGTCTGATCACGGATGCCTTGGC
>UMKD01005667.1_pt1 | contig 12610 bp, 7 predicted proteins | sample 1966221 | NCBI WGS metagenome assembly UMKD01 (sample SAMEA4836167, study PRJEB28245) | human gut metagenome | biome: gut microbiome; material: fecal sample | place: Denmark | collected 2008
TTTTCATGGAAGAACCCTCCTTTGAAAAAATACCGTTCCAAATTAGCAAAAGCATAGCATACTTTTTACCTGATTTCCATAGAGTTTGGAAAAAATGTGAGAAGCGCCAAGATTTTTGCCGCAAATTCGGAACAATGCCGTATTGAGAAAGTAGCAGACATACGATACAATAAAATCATACCACATTCCGCTTTTATTTGTACAAAAAGCGAACTTTTGGCGCGCAGACCAACTGAGAGATGTGAAAAGAAGCTGCGTGTCACGAAGAGCGGACAGAGAAAAAGCGGAGTGAAAAAATTGAGGAGGAAAACACTATGCGCAAGTTCCTATCCGTCCTGCTCGCAATGGCGATGGTTCTCAGCCTGACTGTGACCAGCTTTGCGGCGGACACCGCCGCTGATGCGAAAGCCGAGATGGCGGGCAAGACTGTCATTCTGCATACGAATGACGTGCACGGTGCGGTCGAGGGCTATGCCTACATCGCACAGCTCAAGGCCGACTATGAGGCCAAGGGAGCCGAGGTCATCCTCGTCGACGCCGGCGACTTCAGCCAGGGCACGACCTATGTCAGCTCCACCAAGGGCGCTGATGCGGTCACGATGATGAATGCCGCGGGCTACGACGTCGTCACCCTCGGCAACCACGAGTTCGACTACGGCTATGCCCAGCTCAAGGAAAACATGAGCAAGGCCAAGTTCAAGGTCGTCTGCGCGGACGTCTTCAATGAGGACGGCACCCCCATCTTCGACGCGAGCTACACCTACACCACCAAGTCCGGTGTGAAGGTCGGCTTCTTCGGCATGGAGACCCCCGAGACCCAGACCAAGGCCAACCCCGCGCTCATCAAGGGCCTGACCTTCGCTGACAAGGACGCCTTCACCAAGGCTGCCGCCGATCAGGTCGCGGCGCTCAAGGATGCGGATGTTGTCATCTGCCTTGCGCATCTGGGCGTTGACGCAGAGTCTGCTCCCTATCGCTCCACCGATCTCTACGCTGCCGTCAAGGGCATTGACTTCATCATCGACGGTCACTCCCACACCGTGATGACCAAGGGCGAGAAGGGCGAGTCCATTCAGTCCACCGGTACCGCGTTTGCCAACATCGGCGTGATCGTCATCGACAACGCCACCAAGAAGATCGAGAGCAACTCCCTCTTCGAGATCAAGGAAGACACCGCCAAGGACGCGACCGTTGCTGCCGCCGCGCAGACGATCGTTGACCGCGTCGACAAGGAATACGGCGTTGTGTTCGCCAAGAGCGAGGTCACGCTCAACGGCGCGAAGGCCCCCAACGGCAACCGCGACAGCGAGACCAACAACGGCGATCTCATCACCGATGCAATGCTCTGGAAGGTCATGCAGAACAAGGAAGGCCTGACCGTCGATGCTGACCACGTGGTCGCCATCACCAACGGCGGCGGCATCCGCGCTGCCATCAAGCCGGGTGATGTCACCAAGAAGGACATCAACACCGTTCTACCGTTTGGCAACACGGTCGCAGTCATCTATGTCACCGGCGCAGAGCTTCTTGAAGCGCTCGAGGCTTCCACCTACAGCTTGCCCGTCGGCGGCTTCCCGCAGGTTGCCGGCATCAACTTCACCCTCTCCACGGCTGTCGCTTATGATGCCAATGCTGAGACCTATCCTGCTTCCACCTACTATGGTCCCAAGAGCATCAACCGCGTGGTCATCAACAGCATCAACGGCAAGGAGTTCAAGGCGGACGATACCTATGCGGTCGTTACCAATAACTTTGTTGCCGGCGGCGGCGACACCTACTATGCCTTCGCTGCTGCTTCCGCACAGTTCGATACCGGTATCCCTCTGGACGAGGCTGTGATGGAGTACGTCACCACCGAGCTCAAGGGCGTGATCGGTGCGCAGTATGCCGCGCCTCAGGGCCGCATTCTGATGAACCCGTTCAAGGATGTCAAGGTTTCCTCCTGGTTCGGCAAGTATGTCATCGACCTCTACAATGACGGCATCATCAACGGAACCTCCGCCACCACCTATGCGCCCAACGACACCCTGACCTGGGCTGCCGCGCTCAAGCTCCTGCTTGTCAGCAACGGCGATCTCAAGGCTGCGGACGCCACCGGCGCCGACTGGAGCAAGAACACCATCGCCAAGGCTGCGGAGCTGGGTCTTGTTGCCGCCGATCTCGACGGTGCGAAGGCCATCTCCCGTCTCGAGTTCTGCCAGGTCGCTGCCAAGCTCAACAAGCTTGCCGAGTCCAAGACCGAGAGCAAGTTCACCGACTGCGCCGACGGTTACGTCATGGCGCTCGTTGACGCGAAGGTCATCAGCGGTATGACCGAGACCACCTTCGAGCCTGCCGCGTCCCTGACCCGCGCGCAGATCGCCAAGATCCTCTATCAGCTCACCCTGATCGAGAAGTAAGGCAAAATATAAACGCAAAAAGAGCGCTGCTTAGGCAGCGCTCTTTTTGTTGCAAAGGGGAGAGGAGCCGGTGCGTCGCACCGGCTCCCTCGTTTTTCGCTTTGCTTACAGGTAGAGATAGCTGTACTTATCGCGCACAGTGAGGATCAGAGCCTCAAGCTCGACGGGAAGATCGTTGTCGCAGGAGGCTAAGTCGTATTCCTTCACGCCGTCCTCGTAGCGCAGGCGGACCATGTCGTCGTCCTCGAAGAGCACGCCGTAGTTTTCGCTCTCGTCCATGTCCTCACGCGTATCAAAAAGGGTGAACTTATCGTGGCAGGGCTCGCTGGCGTAGGGGCAGAACTGCGTGCAGTTGCCGCATTCGTTGCACATCTTGTCGACGTGAACGATTTCATGCGAGCCATCGGACATCTTGATGACCACGTTCGCGCGGTTCGGGCAGGAATCGACGCAGTTTTCACACACGGTGGAGCACTGTAAGCAGCGCTCGCCGTCGCAGACACACTTACTGGCCATCGAGAGGATACCCTTCTTGGCCTGCGCGTCGAACTCGGTCACATCGGCCTCGGCGGGGATGTCGTAGATGTGCGGGTGACCGACGACGATCTCAGCAAAGCGTGCGGCATCGGCAATGCCCTCGACCACGGTGGCGGGGCCGCGGTGCGCGTCGCCCGCGCAGTACACGCCGGGGACGTTCGTCTCAAACGCGGGACCCTTGCGCTCCATCTCGATGCCGTTCGCGGCCATGAGATCGGCGTCGACCTGCTCGCCGACGGCGGAGATGACCATGTCGCAGGGGATGGTGAACTGCTCGCCGGACTTGACGGGGCTGCGGCGGCCGGTCTCGTCGGGCTCGCCGAGGATCATCTTGTCGCACAGCAGCTTGCCGCGGCTCTGTTTGACGGGCGCGGCCAGCTCAACGAACTCGACACCCTCGTCGATGGCGAGCTGGAGCTCGTGCTCATCGGCGGGCATGAACTTCTTCGTGCGGCGATAGAGGATTGTCGCATGCGCACCCATGCGCTTTGCAACGCGCGCGGCGTCCATGGCGGTGTTGCCCGCGCCGACGACGACAATGTTGCCGCTCAGGCAGGGCTTGACCTGCTTTTTCATGCGCTTCATCCACTCGATGACGCCCTGCACGTTGCCTTCAATGTCGAGCTTGCCGGGCTTCCACGCGCCGGTGGCCATCAGGATGTGCGTGTAGCCCATCTTCTTGAGCTGTTCGACGGACGGAGCAGGCTTGCCGAGCTTGACCTCGACGCCGTAGCGCTCCATGAGCGCGACGTCCTTGTCGATGGCCTCGTCGCTGATGCGGAAGGCGGGGATGACGTAGCGCGGCACGCCGCCGAGCTTGCGCTCGCGCTCGAAGATCGTGGTGAGAACACCCTCGCGGCCAAGGAAGTACGCCGCGGCGATACCGGTCGGACCGCCGCCGACGATGGCAACCTTTTTATCCTCGACCGGCTCAGGCATACGGAGGGAGGCCATCAAGGTGTTGTAGCCCTTTTCCGCGGCAAGAAGCTTCGTCTCGCGGATGTGGACGGATTCCTCATAGAAGTTGCGCGAGCACTTGCCCTGGCAGCGGTGCGCGCAGATGGTGCCGGTGATAAACGGCAGGGCGTTCTTCTCGGTGATGAGGCGGAGCGCTGGGCCGTAGAGCCCCTTGCGGCAGAGCTCAAGGTATTCGGGAATGTCCTGCTCGATGGGGCAGCCGCCCTTGCAGGGCGCGGTAAAGCAGTCGAGCAGCGGCACCTGTTCATCTTTTTTGCGCGAGGGGAGCGGCTTGATTGCCTTGAGGTGGTGGAAGTCGTGCAGCGCGGAGGCGGCAAGGTCGGAGATCGCGGCGGGGTCGTTGCCGGAAAATGCGCGGTAGGGCATATCCTCGACCTTTTCGACCATCTGGTGCAGGCGATTGTAGCCGCCGGGCTTCAAGATGGTGGTGGCGACGGTGATGGGCCAGATGCCGGCGGCAAAGAGCTTGTCACAGTTGAAGTAGTCCGCGCCGCCTGCGAACGAAATGCGCATCTTGCCGCCAAACTGGCGGGAGATGCGATTGCACATCTCAATCGTCAGTGGGAAGAGGCTGCGGCCGGACATGTACATTTCCTCGTTGGGAAGCTCGCCGCGCGTCGTGTCGACGGGGAAGGTGTTGGAGAGCTTGAGGCCGAACTCAAGCCCCTGCTTGTCCGCGAGCTTTTGCAGCCGCTCGAACATCGGCACGGCGTCCTCCCACTGGAGGTCCTCGTTGAAGTGGTGCTCATCGAAGACGATGTAGTCATAGCCCATGGAATCGAGGATGCTGCGCGCGGTCTTGTAGCCGAGAATGGTCGGGTTGCACTTGACGAACGTGTGCAGGTGCTTTTCCTTGAGAAGATAGCTTGCGATGCGTTCGATCTCCTGCGGCGGGCAGCCGTGGAGCGTGGAGAGCGTAACGGAGCGGGAAACATTGGGGGAGATCGAGGCGATGAAGTCCTTTTCCTCGGGGAAGAGCTCGGTCAGGACTTTTTTACATTCCTTGAACTGCGCGGTCTTGCCCGCGTCCATCATGTTGTTGATATAGGTGTTGACCTTGCGACCCTTGATGCCGTCCAGGTCGTAGCCGACGGACATATTGAACACGAACCCGTCGGGATCGCCGAAGCCGTAGACCTTGCTCATGACCTTGAGCGCGCACCAGGCCTTGATGTACTCGTCCTGCGCCTGCTGCACGGTCAGCTCGGTCGACCACTCCTGGTTGTAGCCCTCATCAGCGGCGAGGATGCAGGGGCGGGGGACGCAGGCGGCAAGCTCCGCGCCGTCCATTTTCTGCACGGTCTTGACCTCGAAAAAGCGCGCACCGGCGGCGTAGGCCGCGATGATATTCTGCGCAAGCTGGCTGTTGGGGCCGGCGGCGGGGCCAAACGGTGTTTCGATGCGCTCGCCGAAGATCGGCAGGCTCTTGCCGCTTGCGTGATAGTGCTTATGAACGCCGAACACATCGCCGCACTGCGCATATTCGCTCGTCACCCAGTTCATCAGAGAGTCGAACGGAATGGGATACATTTTTTCAGACATTGTTTTTTCCTCCCGCTTGCTTAATAGGTTCTGTGATTCAGCTCGCCCCAGAGTTTCTTGGCGGCTTCAAGGATGTGCGCATTTTCGGCTTCTTCGTCGATGCCGACGAGCTCGCGGTCGAGCATGAGGGTCTTGCCGGCGGCGATGGTGGTTTGGCACTGGCGGCCCGTCATGCCGAAGATCATGTGGCCGTCGATATTCTCGTCGGAGAACGGGGTGAACGGCTTATAGTCCATGACGATGATGTCCGCTGCCGCGCCGGGCTTCAGCACGCCGAGCGTGTCGGGGAAGTATTTTTCACCGATCTTCGCGTTATTCTTGAAGAGCATGTCTGTGACCTCGCACCAGCCTACGTTCGGCAGGCAGTTCTGGCTGCGCTGGGAGCAGAGGGCGACCTTGAGGGACTCGAGCATATCGTTCGTGTAGGCGTCTGTGCCCATGCCGAGAAGAATGCCGCGCTTGTGGAGTTGGAGGACGGGGCAGATGCCGATGGCGTTGCCCATGTTGGATTCCGGATTGTTCACGACCATCGTGCCGGTCTCCTTGATGATCTCCATTTCGGCGGTGTTGACGTGGATGCAGTGGCCGAGGATGGTCTTGGGGCCGAGAATGCCGTGATCCTGCAAGCGCTGGACGGGGCGGCGGCCATAGTTCTGGAGGGAGTCGTACACATCGTTCATGCCCTCGGACACGTGGATGTGATAGCCCGTGCGGCCGTTGTTGGCCGCGACCATGCGGTCGAAGGTCTTATCGGAGATCGTGAACAGCGCGTGGCCGCCGAACATTGCCGCGAGCATCGGGTCCTTATTCTTTTCGCATTCGGTGATAAAATCGGCGTTTTCCTGAATGGCCTGTAAGCACTTCTCCTCGCCGTCGCGGTCTGAGACCTCATAGCACAGGCAGGAGCGAAGGCCCAGGCGCTTGCTCTCTTCGGCGATGGTGTGCAGCGAGCCGGGAATCTCACCGTAGGAGGCGTGATGGTCGAAGATCGTCGTCACGCCCTGCTTGATGGAGTCGATGTAAAGCGCGGCGGCGGAGGCGCGCGTGCCGTCCATCATCAGGTGGCGGTCGATGGCCCACCATGTGCCGTCAAGGACTTCGTAGAAGTTCGTCGGATTGTTGCCGACGATGGAAAGGCCGCGGGCGAGGGCAGAGTAGATATGCGTGTGCGCGTTGATGAACGCGGGCATGATGACGCCGCCCTTGGCGTCGATGATCTCGGCGTCGGGATACTTGGCGCGAAGCATCGCTTCCTCGCCTACTTCGACGATCTTCGTCCCCTCAAAGGCGACGGCGCCGTGCTCGTAATACCCCTGCGCGCTCGCGTCGCGGGTGATGAGGCGACCGTTGGTGATAAGTTTCATAAGTTTGCTCCTCCTTTTTCTTTTGCCTTTTCCCCGCCGCGAAAGCGGCACCGCAAGGGGAAAGAAAAAGCGCTCCTCACACAGACCTTATCATCTCCCCGAAAGGGGAGACCGTACAGCCCGTGCGCGAAGCACTACGTTTCAGCTACCAAACGGTAATTTAGTTTGCAAAAATATTTTACAGGAATCGCGAACAAAATGCACGTTTTTTTCGTCTAAACTGACGTAGAAAATAAAAACGTAATTTTGTGCAATCCGTGGAAAGATAAAAAGATGCCCCGCAGCGGCCGTGTAAGCCCCGTCAAAACCTGCACCATTCTGGACAGGTGGGTCGCCTCTGTCCGGCTTTATTGCTTCCAACGTCCAGCCGCAAAAGGCAGCCGGGAGGCCTGCAAACCACCGGAGCGTACCGGCGTCCCTTATGACGAAATGTGGGTTTAAAAAGAACTTATCACGCACCCCGCAGGGCATGTTCAGTTTATCTCAGTTTTCGGAAAAAATCCGTCGCAATCGAAGTTTTACTCTTCGTCCGAGAGGATCTGCTCCATGAAGAGGTCGTAGACCTTGTCGATCTCCTCTTCGTCGTCAATGGTGACAAGGAACTCCTCGCCGTTTTCCATCTGGCTTTTGAGGATCACGAGACCGTATTCCTCTTCGTTTTCCTCGTCCTCGCTGTCCTCTTCGACCACGGGGAAGAAGGCCATATACGTCGTGCCGTTATGCTCGAGTGCGTCGACGTATTCCAGCTCTATATCGTTGCCCTCGTCATCGGTCAGCGTGACGAAATTGGGGCCGAACTCATCGTTCATGGGGGAACACCTCCTGAAAGTTTGTGTTCGCATTATACCGCACCTTGCGGCAAAATGCAAGACAAGATACGTACCACTTGACAGCCGTGCTATACTATATTCTGTATCACTATTGAAAATCAGCTATGCGCGCTTGCGCATATTTCTATCGCAAAGGAGGAGGCGCTTTATGGAAGAAAACCGCGCAGAAAACCAGACGCCCCGAAGACAGCACACCCAGCACCCCACGCATCAGGCACACAAGAAGAAAAAGTCCGGCACGGCGAAAACGGTCATCGGCACCATTCTCGCCATCGGACTCACGACCTGCCTGATGTTTTTCGCCATCTTCATGGTCTACGTGCACACGTCGCTCGATCTGAATGTGGACATCTCGGCCTACACGCTCAAGCAGAGCTCGACAGTCTACTATCAGGATAAAACAAGCGGGGAGTGGGTGGAGCTCACGAAGCTTCATGGTGAAGAGAACCGAACGCTCGTCAGTATCGACGACATCCCCAAGCATGTGCGGGAGGCGCTGATCTCCATCGAGGACGAGCGCTTCTACAGCCACCACGGCGTTGACTGGAAGAGCACGGCCAAGGCCATTCTCGGCAAGCTCACCGGCACGTCGACCCGCGGCGGCTCGACGATCACCCAGCAGGTCATTAAAAACACGACCGGCGAGAATGAGGTGACCATCAAGCGCAAGGTGGCAGAGATCTTCCGTGCGCTGCGGCTCGAGAAGAACTACTCAAAGGAGGAAATTCTCGAGACGTATTTCAACAAGGTTTATTTTGGTAACGGCTGCTACGGCATCGAGGCCGCGGCCGAGGGCTACTTCGGCAAGACCGTAGGCGAGCTGAGCATCGCGGAGGCGGCGTCTATCGTCGGCATCACGCAGTTCCCCTATAAATACGACCCTGCGCGCGGCGACTGGTACCGCGAGCAGAACAAGGAGCGCCAGCTCACCGTCCTTTATAAGATGCACGAGCTCGGCAAGATCAGCGACGAAGAGTACGAGCAGGCAAAGGCCGAACCGCTCGTCTTCACCTGGGATGCGGACTTTGTCCCCTCCGCCAATGTGGCGAGCAGGGCGGACAGTGCGTCGAATACGACGTATGACTCCTACTTTGTCGAGCGTATGTTCAACGACATCGTTGCCGATATGCACGAGCAGCTTGGCTACAACGAAAAAACGGCAAAGGATATGCTCTACACCGGCGGCTACTCGATCTACTGCACGGTCGATCCCGAGGTGCAGTCGATCGTGGAGAGCGTTTACGCCGACCGCAATAACCTGAACTACACCTCGTCCAAGGGCCAGCTGCTCCAGTCCGGCGCGACGATCATCGACAACACGACGGGCGACATCGTCGCCGTTGCGGGCCGCGTGGGCGAGCGCGAAGGCCGGTTCCTGCTCGACTATTCGACCGTTGTGCGTCAGTGCGGTTCTGCCATCAAGCCCTTGAGCGTTTATGCGCCCGCGCTGGATGCCGGCGTCATCACGCCCGCGAGCGTCATCGACGACTATCCCGTTGAAATGCTCGGCGGCAGTATTTGGCCGGTGAACGCCTACTCGGGCTACCGCAGCATTATGACGCTGCAAGATGCCATCCGCAATTCGTCCAACCCCACGGCGGTGCGCACGGCCATCAAGCTGACGCTGCCCGCGTCGTATGCGTTTATGACCGAAAACTTAAGCTTCACGACGCTGACGAACGACGATATGACCGCGGCGGGCGCGCTCGCGCTCGGCGGCCTTTCCAAGGGCGTGACGACGCGCGAGATGGCCGCGGCCTACGCGTCCTTTGCCCGCGGCGGCGTTTACACCACGCCGAGAACGTATACCGAGGTGCTTGACCACAACGGCAACGTCATCCTTGAAAATAAGACCGAGTCCCACGCCGCGATGAAGGAGAGCACTGCATACGCGATGAACGAGCTCCTGAAAAACGTCGTGCGCAGCGGTACGGGTACGGGCGCGAACTTCTCCGGTATGACCATCGCCGGTAAGACCGGTTCGACCAACAGCAACAACGACCGTTACTTTGTCGGTTACACGCCGTATTACACGGCAGCGGTCTGGGTCGGCTACGACACGCCGACGCGCATCGTGGCGAGCGGCAACCCCGCGGCCACGCTGTGGAAGACGTTTATGAGCAAGGTCCACGCGGGCCTTCCGAACAAGGACTTTGAAGTCAGCAGCGCCGACATGGTCAGCGTGACCGTCTGCACGCAGACGGGACTTCTGGCCTCGGCCGGCTGTCCCTCGCAGACTGTCAAGGTCGCAAAGGACTATGTGCCCTCGCTGAGCTGCGACGGACACATCAGCGTAACCGTCTGCGCCGATTCCGGCATGCTCGCCTCCGACTACTGCCCGAATGTTACGACGGCCTATGTGCTCGATCTGAGCCAACCGAACGTCAGCAGCGGTTGGGGCTACAAGCGCGAGCTTCTCACGACGCCGCTGAGCGCCGCGCTTCAGGCAACGTATCAGGCACAGCTCGAAGAAGGGCTCATTTCGTCGATCCCTGCAGGCGAACCGGTGCGCACGAACAGCGGCACAGTGCAGCTATACAGCGATCTGATGTACAGCGGCATGTGCACGACGCACACAACGCCGCTGGAGCCCACGCCGGACCCGGATGCACCGGATGACGGCAGCGGCACGACGCCGGGCGGTGATGCCACCACTGGCGGCGACAGCGGCACACAGACGCCGTCTGACAACACTGGCACGGCGGGAGACAGCGCATCCGGCGATGTCGGAGACAACGGCCAGTTCCTCAACTGGCTGCTCAACAACGGCGGCACAGGCCGGTAAAAAGCAATAAAAAAGAGAACGGTTTTCACCGTTCTCTTTTTTATGCGGCAGCTTCCGCTTTTGCGTTTCGAATCTGCGCGAACAGCAGCAGGAGGAAGGGGAAGAGCACCATCCCTGCCACGCCGAATGTGCAGTAGCCGAGGTACATCGCAAAAAGCGACGCGACCGGCGGCAGCCCCGCCTGCGCGGAGAGAAGCTTGGGCTCGAGCGTGTTGCGCGTGATGAGCGTGCAGAGGTAGAGCGCGAGGAGCACGATGGCCTTGGGCGGGAAGCCGAACAGCAGCGTGAAGACCGCCCACGGCACGAGCGCCGTGCCCGTGCCGAAGACCGGCAGCGCGTCGAGCAGTGTGATGAGAAAGGCGAGCAGCAGGGAATAGCTCTGGCGCATGAGGAGAAAGCCGATAAGAAGCTCTGAAAATGTGATGAGCGACAGCGTTGCCTGCGCGCGCAGCCACCGCGCAAGCGAGCGCATTACGCCGCCGCGAAAGAGCCGCAGCTTTGCCATCGCTTCTTCCGGCACGGCGTGTTCGAGTGCTGCGCAGAGCTCGGGGTACGACGCGGAGGTGAAGAAGATCGCAAGCACGCCCGTCGCGATGGCGAGCACGCCGCCCGGCAGCGCCGCGGCGGCAGAGCCGAGCCACGCCATCGCGCGCGAAGACAGCGAGCGCAGCAGGCTGTCCGCGTCCGTGACGGTCCTGAAAAGCTGCTCGTGCAGATAGCCGCTGAGCCATTCGGGACTAGACGCGCTGAACTGCTCCAATCGGGAGAGCAGATCGTCCACTGCGGCGGGGATCGCGTCGAAAAACGCGGGCGCGGCGGCGAGCAGCGCGTTCGTCTGAGAAAGCAGCGTAGACCACAGGAGCGACAGCAGCCCGCCGAGCAGAAACAGCAGCGTCAGCGTCAGGATCAGCGCGGAAAAGCCACGTTGAAAGTGAAATTTCCGCCGCAGATACAAAACGACCGGTTCCAGCAGCGCCGCGACGAGCAGCGCGAGCAGAAACGGCAAACACCACGGCAGCACATAGCGAAAGCAGACATAAAAGAGCGATACGCCCATGAAAAGCGCGAGCGATAAAGTGAGGAAGCGTCTCAGCCGTTCTTCATTCAAATTATGCAGACCTCCCACCGAAAAAAGTGTTGCAATATGCGTTAAGATATGCTAAAATCCTGCCATATAAAGACAGATGACCGCGGAGGAGAAACATTATGGCGCCTGCAACGAAATTTTATTTGGTCTCGGCAGAGGCCCTTCCGGAGATTTTTATCAAGGTGGCGGAGGCGAAGCGCATGCTCCAGTCCGGCGAGGTGCGCACCGCGGGCGACGCCGCCCGCGCCGTCGGCATCAGCCGCAGCGCATTTTATAAGTACCGCGATGCGGTGCGCCCCTTCAACGATATGAAGACCGGCCGCATCATCACGTTCTACACGATGCTCAAGAACAACCCCGGCGTATTGTCCGACGTCCTTTCTATTTTTGCCGGTTCGGGCGCAAATATTCTGACCATCAACCAGAGCATTCCTACCAACGGTTGCGCCGCGGTGACGATCTCGGCTGAGACGTCCGAGATGCAAGAGTCGATCGAGGAGATGATGGCGCGGGCGCTTGCGCTCGATGGCGTGGTGCGCTTCGATATCCTCGCGGCCTGAGTCACGCGGGCTTGTACAAGTTCATACGATGGATTGGCAGCGGCTGAGATGAGCGCTGTCAATCCATTTTTTGTTGGAAGTGGTTCTTATGAGCCTGATTGTACAGAAATTCGGCGGCAGCTCCGTGTGCGACTATGCGCATCTTCTGCGCATGGCGCGCATCGTCAAATCGCGGGTGGACGAAGGCGACGACGTGGTCGTCGTTCTCTCCGCGCAGGGCGACACGACGGACGGCCTGCTGCAAAAGGCAAAGGAGATCAGCGAGCAGCCTTCGCCGCGCGAGCTCGACATGCTGCTCTCCGCGGGCGAGCAGATGAGCGCCGCGCTCGGCGCGATGACGCTACGGTCCATCGGCGTGGAGGCGGTATCCCTCTGCGCATGGCAGATCCCCATCGAAACGGACGGTACACATGGGAACGCGGAGATCGAACTGATCGACACCGCGCGTATCCGGAAGGAGCTGGCCGAGGGCCACGTTGTGGTCGCGGCGGGCTTTCAGGGCGTCGACGAGCGGGGCGACATCACGAC
>UMKD01047497.1_pt1 | contig 12469 bp, 9 predicted proteins | sample 1966221 | NCBI WGS metagenome assembly UMKD01 (sample SAMEA4836167, study PRJEB28245) | human gut metagenome | biome: gut microbiome; material: fecal sample | place: Denmark | collected 2008
ATTGGTCGCAGGTTCGAATCCTGCACGACCCACCATCTCAACCCATTCCTAAGCAAGTAATCCAATCTAACCGTCACCTAAGTAAACACTCAGTCGTTAAGCCGTACCTCGACAAGCTGGTTGCAGGTTCAGCCCGTAGGGCAAATCCGAAGGATTTCAATTCTGCACGACCCACCATCTCAAGCCATTCCCAAGCAAGTAATCCAATCTAATACTTAGATCAGTAAACACTTACTCACTAAATAATACACCTATTTTGTAAGTTGCATTTTCTAAGTAATATGATAAGAACTTAGAGAATTATCGGCTACACAGCCCGCCTAATATGTAAAATAATTCAAGATGTACTTTGAAAAGCCACTTAGTTTTTATGTCTATATTCCAATATGGCATTAGCAGGATATATTTTAAAATATAATGACGTCATTTAAGCATAAATGAATGGCTAATTACTCTTCCATAGAATGGACGAGTAATTATCATTTTTTATAAATAGCTTTCATTATATCGTAAATATAAAAATCTGCAATTTAGCTATAAATGCTTAAATTGTGTTTATTTTTAAAATTTTGTATTATCCTTCATCCTAAAAAAACAGAAACAAGTGGAATCAAAAACAGACCGTCGATGAAGGTTATTTTTCATAATTTTGTGATATTCATCTAGTAAAATGAATAATAAGCTTTCTTAACGTTATGGTTTTGTTATGTTTGGTACTTGTGGATAATAAATCCATCTCTTGCTACTTTAAAAATTTAGTAATTTACTAATTGTAACAGTTTAACTGGCTTTTTAACGTACTGATATTTTGCCGAATTAGAGAGTTTTAGAGATAAAATTGACTGTTTTTACCATTTTTTACATAAAAGTATCATTTATAGTGGGTTTATCACTTTTCATCGAGTTTAATTGTATCAATAACATTAATATTGTTACAGTGTTAAATAATTCTATTTATTTCCTTTATTTTTAGGTTATACATCGGCTACATAGGTCTTTTTTAGATGAATATTCCAAGGGTTTAGGCATATCCTCTGGAATATTACTATGCAGTGATACACACGTTGCGTGTAACTTTGTGATATTAAAGTATTATTTTGATTTTAAACACGAAATGTATAGCATGAAATACTTTGTTACATAGTTGCAATGTCAATTTAGGACTAGTTGAAACTAATTATAAGGGTAGTATATCATTCTGTTAGATATATGCTGAATCGTCTGTAGCATTATCAATGTTATACACATAAATATAAAAAATAAAATATGTAGATAATTATCTGCTAATTTTTATTTCCTTAAATATAAATTGAAGCGAGAATGTTTATGAACACGAAATATCCTGTCGCTTGTGCAGTTGGACAAAAAATAAAAGCCCTTAGAAGAGCTCAAGGCTTTACTGTTTTTCAGTTAGCTAAAGAGATAGATATAAGTGAACAGCAGCTATTTCGTTACGAGCGTGGTGTGAATCGTATCGATATAGATTGTCTAGTTCGAGTATTAAAAGTTTTAGACGTTAACATGGGTGAGTTTTTTAGTGAAGTCCTGCAAGAGGATACTCAAGTAGATGAGAGCACGGGTAATAAGGGGTTTGAAAGCTCTGCATATACTCTGGTGTAACTAAATATCTATATTGTTTTAGAATGAAACGTAATTCGCTTTAATTCTTAATTGTTTCAATTAGGAACATAAATTAAATATACCTGCTATTTATAGCTTAGAATGACAATAGCTGTTTTTATCTTATGTTTCATTAAAGAACAAATAAAAGCCCGAAAGGGCTTTTATTTTTGTATCCTTAAAATAATTATTACTTAAGATTTTACTCAATATCTAAGAAAAATATTGGGTAAGATATTTATGTTCTGTTAACCTTCCTGCTCTTTGATTGGCTCTAATATTACGGTTATGATACGTGTGCCTATCATCTCTCCAATTCTTAATTGCAGTTGATCTAATTTTATGATGGTATCTTGCAAAGGTTCCGATATAGAAGCGTAAATAAATTGGTTAAGAGTCCTTTCATCACTATTATCAATTTGGATACCATAAGATGAGTAGATCTCATTTAATCGAGTCGTTCCTTTTAGACTTAGCCCTGTATCGGGAAGTTCAATAGGAGTGTGTTCAGAGATGTTTTTTTCTGAAAAAAGGCGTTCAAGAAAAATACGATTTTCAGGTTTAAGAACAACGAATAAATGGTCTTCAGCATGAAAGGTAGTTGAACCCCTTGGAGGTAAAACACTTTTTTCACGCGTGATCATTGCAATGACAGTTTGGTCAGGTAATGCAAGTTGCGATAATCGGCGACCCACTGCAGAGCAATCCTCTCCTAATGTATATTCCACTAAATCTGCGTCTATTTGTTCTACTGCGGTAATATCTAAAGTGGCCGCAGGGATCAATGGAGGTGGCTGCATTAAATTTAATTTACGTGCAACGTAAGGCAAGGTTGAGCCTTGTAAGGTTGCTGAAATTAATACCACAAAGAAAACCACGTCAAAAATTAAATGGGCATTAGGTAGCCCGTAGATAAACGGGAAAATAGCAAGAATAATAGGAACAGAGCCACGTAACCCTACCCAAGAAATTAATGTTATTTCAGGTTTAGGGAAACCAAATAATTTTAGAACAGGTATTACAGCCAATGGCCTCGCGATAAACGTTAAGACCAGAGCAATAATTAAGCCTTCAAGCCAGACTTCAATAAGAGAACTTGGGTTGACAAGTAACCCTAGCATAACGAACATGATAATTTGGCTTAGCCATGCTAATCCATCATGGAACAAAAATGTATTGCGTTGAAAAACAAACCGATGATTACCAATCACAACACCAGTGACAAAAATAGATAAAAACCCACTGCCTTCTAAATTACTGGCGAGACCGAAAGATAGTAGTCCACATGCAGCGACAAGCACAGGATACAAACCAGTAGCTAATAGCTTAATCTTATTGATAATTTTGACTGAAACCCAGCCAACGCTCAAGCCAACAACAGTACCTATTCCCATTTGGCTAAAAAACAGCAGAATTAATTCACTACCTGAAGCTTGTGGGTTCATTAAAAGTTGTAATAAACCAACAGTTAAAAATATGGCCGTAGGGTCATTTGTTGCACTTTCTATTTCTAAAGTGGATTGCAATCGTTCATTTAAATAGATCCCCGCGTTGCGTAGTAAGGAAAAAACGGCGGCGGCATCGGTAGAACCTACGATAGCGCCTAGTAATAGCCCTTCAAGCAGAGGAACGCCGAGAATATAGGCAGCAGCAAGACCTGTCACACCTGCGGTGATAAGAACGCCTAATGTTGCTAGTGTAAAAGATGGTTTCCAAACTAGACGAATTGATTTTACTGATGTTTGTAGACCCCCATCAAATAAAATTAAAGCAAGGGCGAGAGAACCAACGGCATAGGAAACATTCACGTTATCAAATGTAATCTTACCTATCCCGTCTTCGCCTGCTAACATGCCAATAAACAAAAACATGACTAGCATAGGTAAACCGAGCCTAGCAGACAATTTGCTAGAGAAAATTCCCAAAAGAATGAGTATAGAAATCAATAAAATGAGTTGTTCAATAGTTGGCATAATCAGTTTAATCTGTAAGTGAATAAAACGCTGACGATGCATCGTAAAGCGCGCGTAGAAAGCAAAAAACGAAAAAACAGCAAGACGACTAAATATACATAGAGAATAGATTATTTTAGCGAAAAGCTGATAATATCCATTAAAAAGTATATCTACATGATTATAATATAAATAAATTTAAATAATTTGATTATTTATCGCATTTTTTATTATTAAAGTGAGTTAAATCACGTAAAAAAACGATAAATTTGAATAAGTAGGCACCGTAGTCCACTTTATTTTTAATTTTTTAATTAAAGGTAATTTTGAAATGGGGGACATAAGCATTGAGGGGGAAAATAGGCACTTATAAAGTAAGGTAAAAGAGAGAAGGCCGAATATTCTTTCGACCTTCACCATCTAATTAATGGTAGCGCGCTTTTTTAGCTAAATAGTCACCAATAAATTGCATGCCTTGTACTATAATTACCAATGTAACAACGGTAATAGCCATTGCGACATTATCAAAACGTTGGTAGCCGTAGTTTAGAGCTAAGTCACCAACGCCACCACCACCAACGGCTCCTGCCATCGCGGTTGCACCGACTAAAGTAATACTTGCAGCGGTTAAACTTAAAATTAATGATGACTTTGCTTCTGGTAAAATAAAATGCCAAACAATTTGCCAATTAGTCGCTCCCATAGAATCAGCCGCTTCAATAATACCCGAATGTACACTGAGTAATGAATTTTCAACTAAGCGTGCGGTATAGGGCGCAATAAAAATGACTAATGGCACTATTGCTGCAGTTGTTCCTATTGAAGTTCCCACCATAAAGCGTGTGAGAGGGATCATAGCAACTAATAAGATGATAAAAGGCAGTGAGCGAATAATATTAATAATCGGGTTCACTATACGATAAATACATTTATTTTCCCAAATACCGTCTGGTCTCGTTACAACAAGTACGATACCTAATAAGATCCCAAATATAGAACCTAATACGAGCGCAACGCTAACCATCGTAAAAGTTTCTGACATCGCTAATAAAAACTGTTTAGTTGTTAAAGCGGTTTCGAATAATTGTGTCATAGTGCCCCCTTATTAACTGCAACTCCACGTTGGCGAAGAAAAGAAACTGCATCTTCAATTTTTTCTTTATCACCAATAAATTGGACAAACATGCTGCCTAGCACGACACCACTGATCTCTTTCATATTGGCAAACAAAATATTTATTTTGACAATTTCTTTCAGTATTAACTCATTAACAACAGGTTGTTGCGCAGAGGACCCTAAAAATTCAAGACGATAAACATCTTGTTGGTGTTCTAAGTTATGTAGAACGCGTTCTGGAATTTCTTCATTTAACACTGTCCCTACAAATTTTCTGGTTGTGTCTTGATGAGGATTTGCAAAAATATCAAGTACAGTTCCTTCTTCGACAATTTTTCCTGATTCCATAACGGCTACACGGTTACAGATTTCTTCAATGACTTCCATTTCATGAGTTACGAGCAAGATAGTAATATTTTGCTCTTGATTGATTTTTTTTAATAATTGCAAAATTGAGCGAGTTGTTTGCGGGTCAAGGGCTGAAGTGGCTTCATCACATAACAAAATTTGTGGGTTATTGATCAAAGCACGAGCAATACCAACACGCTGCTTTTGCCCACCGGATAGCTGCCCAGGGTATTGGTGTTTTTTATCGCTAAGTTCGACATATTCAAGAATGCTATCAACTCGCCGAGTGATTTCTTGTTTATCGACACCTGAAAGTAATAAGGGCATCGCAATATTTTGAGCAACAGTTTTAGTTTCTAGCAAATTGAAATGCTGGAAAATCATACCAATGCTTTTTTTATGTGAACGAGTTTCTGCAGGGGTATGTTCAGCAATATTCTGGCCATTAATAATAACTGCCCCACTGGTTGGTTTTTCTAATTGATTCACCAAGCGGATAAGTGAACTTTTACCCGCTCCGCTATAACCAATAAATCCAAAGATATCACCTTTATTGATATGCAAATTAATGTCTTGCAATGCAACTAAAGACTGCCCATCTTTTTCATAGACTTTTTGAATATTTTGAAAGGTAATCATGATTTACTCTACATTATCAGTTAATTGCACGCGTTCTGAAGGTGGTGCAGCGGGTTGCCACTCATCACCTAATAATTCAGCTTCTTGGCTATTTTTGACTTGCTCAAGGTGTTGTTCTTGATGACTCAAGTACAATTGAGCTGCAATATGGTCAGCCAATCGTTCTGCCCCAACATTAGTTCCGGGGATTAACCCTATAACAGGCCCCATACTGAGCGATGCACTTAAGTTAAAACAATATAACTGATTGATTTTTAGTGTGTCTTGCTTGTGTTTCGCTTGAAATTCAAAGTGATTACCTAAATAAGGATGTGAAGCTAACTCTGTATTTTCTTCATGAATGGATGGCGTGTATGCATCTCCCCACGTTTTAACTAGCGGTGATAACCGATGAAAGGCGCTGTGCTTGGCCCAATTAATCCGATAACCAGTTGCCAAGATCAAATAATCTAATATAAATTTACCTGTCGTTGTCGTGACATGTAACTTTTTGTTTTTTAATTCAATAAATTTAACTTGAGTATTGAAATTGAAATAAGCATTCTCATGACGAGATACTCTTAATGTGCTTCCGTGCGGCGCTGGTGTTTTGGCTTTGGCAACATAGTCCGTGTAATGCCATTTTTGAGCATCGGTAAAATAGGTATATGCATTGGTAAAACCTGCGCTTCCAGCAACTTTCCCTCGGTTTACACGAGGCATATCGCTAGCACGAATTAAAATTTCAACCGAATTAGCACCATTTTCTAATGCCGTTGCTGAACTATCCATAGCACCTGCACTATAGCCAACAACACCAATGTCTAAACCCTTAAAGCGACGATAGTCAGTACCTGCATATGAATGTTCCCAATAATTCGTTGGGATGTCATTCATAAAGCTAGGGATATTAGCTTCACTAAAAGACTCCATACCAGTCGCTAAAATTACATGTTGCGCTTGATAACTGACCGTTCCTTCTGGGGTATCAAAAATTAATTCACGGTAGTTATCATTTAATTGCACATCCACTAACCGATATTGATTAAGCACATAGGGTTCTGTCATGGTTTTATACCATTGCAGATATTCTCCCCACTGCAAACGTGGAATTTTATCGAGTTCATCCCATTTTTGAATGCCAAACTGGGCTTTAAACCAAGCTTGAAAAGTTAAAGAGGGGGATGCAAGCGCAGGGCCAACCACATGTTTTGGGGAACGCAATGTTTCCATTAATGCAGGGCTTTGCCATGGGCCTTCTTTGCCAGCAGGGGCTTGGTCGAAAACAATTGCATTGATACCACGTAATTTCAGAGCGAATGCGGCTGTAATCCCTGACATACCCGCACCAATGATAGCGACATCAATAATTTGGTTTTCAGGGTTATTTTTTGATAATGACCAAGACGTTATTGGTAAATTTAAATACTGCAAATCTTGTTTTATTTGCGCTTCTAATGCCTCTAAACCCATAATCAGTTCCATTGAATTACTCCTTATCCTCTACTATTTCAAAGGGCTCACCCAGCGATAACATTAAGCGGTTCGCCCATGAAAAGAAGGCCGTTGATTGAACTAAATCAAGTAATTCAAGTTCAGATAAACCCAAGTTTTGTAACTCTTCAATTTGTGATGGTGTGGCTTGGATGGGGGTTGCAGATAAAGAGGCGACTAAATCTGTGATGGCTAGGAGTCTGTCATCAAAACCTTCAGCAAGTACTGAACCCGTCGCAGTTGCTAGTAATTTATCAACATCAGCACGTCGTTCTTTTGCATACTGACTGGCTTTTCTAGCATGTACAGAAGCGCAGTATATGCAGCCATTAACTTTACTCGTTACCGCCGCAGCAAATTCACGTTCCCAGCGGGGTAACCCTTCTGAGGTATAAAACACGCCTCGGTCAACTAAAGTTCGTAATTCTAAAATTTTGCTTTGATGTGCGAGTAGTAAAAAATATTCAGAGTTTAATTGGCCAAATTTTTTCATAACCTGAGCTTCTTCAACAGACAATGTCTTCGCATCCCTTGCTGAAATCCAAGCTTCCCATCCTAAGTTATCTTGTGTAAAAGAGGTTGGAGAAGAGTTCCCTTTTCGGGTTAATAGTTGATGGTTCCATTTACCAGCCACAACTTTGGACGAATTACTTGTAAGGCTGCTATTATCTGTCAGTAAAAGGATCCCTTCGATTAGCCGAGCTTGATAGGTGACATAAGTTATTAATTGGGCAAGTAAAATGATGTCACTCTCTTGCCAACCTTGTTCAGTTAATGCAGCAATTAATTGGTAATGGGTGTCTTTAGGTGATTGCGTTAAAATTTGCAGATATTCTTTTGCTGTGGAAAGTGGTTGGGTAAGAGGTTCATCAGGAATTGAGTCTATTAATTGCAAATAAAATTCAGCGAGACGGGGACTTCCCGTTATTTTCGCGACTTCATGAGCAAAATAATATTTCACATCATTTGTGAGAAGTGTCGATGGCGTAGAAAAAATAGCTTCAAATACGGCTTGAGTATTTTCAGTCGCGACTGAGCGTTCATGGCGAATTTTAGCTAGATTGGAATCTGGTGTTAAATTAGTTAAATAATTAATTACATCATTATAGGAAATAGTCATAAAGCAACTCACTTTTTTTAAACGTTTTTATCTCCTTCATTACATATCAATCACATCACTAATCGAACGATCTATTTGTTATATATTTATAACCAAAAAGAATTACAAGTGACTCTTATATTACTTTTGTATTAAGTTATAACGATATAGTCTAAGTTGTGCTCTTTAATTATGATTATACTGCCCAAAATATCTTTACAGGGTTGTTACATATGTTAAAACAAAAAATAATAGGTTTATCTTTAATTACTACTGCTTTAGTTGTGTTGGCTGGGTGTGGCGATAATAGTGAAAAAGATAATCCTAATAAAAAACAAATTACAATAGGCTTTGGTGTTGGCAATTATATTGACCAAGTGGATAAAGGTATTGTACCGATTTTAGAAAAAAAAGGTTATACCGTTAATTTACGCCAATTTTCACAGAATAGGCAAATAAATCCTGCTTTTGAAGAAGGTTCTATTGATGCTTCTGTAAATCAAAGCCGTGCCTATATGGAGGCTTATAACAAAAAAAATAATATTAACATGGTGGCATTGACAGACTCACCGAGTGCGCCTCAAAGCCTGCGGTCAAATAAACATAAAACGCTGGATGATGTGAAAGATGGTATGATTGTTGCGTTATCTAATGACCCCGTTAATGCAGAGCGTGGCGCTAGGATCCTGGAAAAGTTAGGTTGGATTACAATTAAGCCTGATGTGAGTACATTAAGTTTTAGTGTTAATGATATCTCCCCAAATGAATATAACTTAGATATTCGAGAAACCGATGCGGCTCAAGGGTTGCGATTATTAGATGATGTTGATTTTGTCGTTGTGAATGGTAACTATGTGGCAAGTGCCGGCCAACGTATTGCAGATGGTTTAGTTGTAGAAAACTCACCGCTAGAGCATCGCGTTATTGTGACTGTCATGCAAAAAGACCTAGATGCTCAGTGGGCAAAAGATTTGAAAGAAGCTTTTGAATCTAAAGAGTATGCAGATTATATTCGTTCTCAGCGTATTTATGATGGTTTTATTGAACCTGACAGCTGGAACAAATACCCTAAATAAAATCCTAGTCTATTTTTTTATTATTAATATTATGTTAACCACTAATTTTTATTAATTAGTGGTTTTTTGCTATAAAAGATAAATATCTTACTGATTTAATATGAAAAAGATTCGTGTTGAATTTGTAGACAACAGGATGTTTTTTCGTTATTTAATAGGTTAGGAAAGGTATTATAAAAATAGTCTGTAGATAATTTTATTTAGAAAATAGAACTGACAGGGGAAAATATGAGCAATGAATTAATTGATGCATTTAATGTAATAAAATCTAAAAAATGGGTTGATTTGACACATAGCTTCGATAAAGACTCACCGCATTTTTTTATGTTTGACTCTGCTGAGTTTAAAACATTATTTGGCTATCCAGAAGGTTTCTTTGCACAGCAATTTACATTTCCAGGACAATATGGCACCCATATTGATGCTCCCTGTCATTTCGTTGAAGGGAAACGTTATTTACATGAGCTTGAATTAAAAGAACTTGTTCTGCCATTGATTGTTATTGACCAGTCTGAAAGGGCAAAAGAAGATCCTAATTTTGCATTTTCTCTTGATGATGTCCTTAATTTTGAAGCGAAAAATGGCCGAATTGAATCAGGGAGTTTTGTTGCATTACGTACTGACTGGAGTAAACGTTGGCCATCACAAGAGCTGATGGATAATAAAGATGACGAGGGCAATAACCAAATACCGGGTTGGGGAATGGATGCACTTAAATTTTTATTTGAAGAACGCGGAATAAAAGCGATTGGCCATGAAACATTTGATACTGATGCAGCAAAAGATTTTCGAAAAAATAATGCGTTACTTGGTGAGTATTATGTATTAGAACAAGATACATACCAAGTTGAATTACTTGCTAATTTGGACCAAGTCCCCACGCGTGGTGCTGTAATTTTTAATATTGTTGCTAAACCAAACAATGCTAGTGGTTTTCCTGTTCGTTCTTTTGCAATACTGCCATAGGATTTATAATTATAGCCAATCTGCTTATGTAATAGCAGATTGGCTAAAAAGCCTATAAAGCAAATAAAATCCATGCAGCAGCTAATAACATGCACAATAGTGCTACAACTCCCCCTGATTTAGAAAACTCACCAAAAGAAATTTTCACGCCATATGCCGCTGATTGTTCGACCACAATAATGCCAGCAAGACTACCGAAAACCAGTAAGTTGCTTGAAAAACCAGAACCCAAAACGAGAGCTGCGCCTAACGAATCGGCATTACCTTCAGGTGTTAAGAAGGGAACGAGTAACATGACTGAAGGGTTGTTTCCAACGATAGTACTTAGAACACCAGTAACTAAAAATAGGGCTAATGGATTGTTGAGATCCACACCATAGCTTCGCAAATCAGTTAATAATTGCTGAGGAAGACCTGTGGCGGCAAAAGCGGCATTGACGACAAATAATCCCATGATGAGTAATAAAAGATTGCCATCGACGAGTTTAAGCATATCACTCGAGGCAATGGATCTATTTAATAATAAAAATCCAGCAGCCGTTAATGCTATAAGTTCTTTAGGAATATCAGTCACAATAAAGGTAATGATAACTGCGAAAGTAATAACACCAGCTTTTGCAGTTTCCCATACATTTAATGTTTCTTGGGTGGTTTGAGGGGGAGTTGATAGCGCATTTTCTTTAGTCAAATACCAACGATTACGATATAACCAAACAAGTACCAACCATGTTAATGGTAAGGAAAGCAGGGCTGGTATTGCAGACGCCTGTAATAAGCCAACAAACGAGATATCGAGCCCTTGCGCTGCGATCATATTCTGTGGGCTACCAATTAATGAGCCCGCCGCTCCGTTATTAGCTGCGAAACAAAAGCCAAGCAAAAAAGGAATTGGGTTTAAACCGCGAGATAAACTAATTGATACTAATAATGGTGTCATGGCGACAACAACAACATCATTCGTGAGCAATGCAGAAAGAAAGCCGCCGACAAGAATTAAAACAGCCAGTAATATTGGTGGTGAAACTTTTAGCATCGCCACCCGGTTTGCGGTCCAGCTATAAAAACCAGAAACAACAAAAGAAGCAGAAACGACCATAAGCCCAAATAACATACCAATAGTTCGGTAATCAATAGCATTCCATGCATGGGGAGGGGTAATACTATCGATAGCCATCATAGCTAAGGCACCAATAACCGCAGCGCCAGTTCTATCAACTTTGAAGCCAGGTAGCTTACCAAAGCCCATCGCAATATAAACCAAAAGAAAAACAATAACGGTTAACGTCATGATATTCACATTTTAATTAAGAAAATTAGAGGTAATTTATCGGTGAACACCTGATGAAGCAAGGCTAAATAATGTATTGATAATAATGCGTTGCTGTTGATTCTATTTAAGACTATCTCAAAAAGATAGTAGCCATAATGAAAATGAAATAGAAAATACGTTTAGTAATTTTATTACAAAATTGAGAAATGATCTGTGCGGATGAAAAAATGTTGGCAGTTCACTGGGTAGAAAAAGATAAATAGAAAATAAATTGTGATGATTGTCACCAATTGAAGATAAATTGTGATTTTTGATTTATGACTCAGATCACAAAAAATAGTTTTTTAGTGCAAAAAAAGAGCAATGTAATTTAGTAACACGATTTTTTTGTGATCTTTGTCAATATAAAGATGGGGTAAGTAGGGGTTGGATGGTGATGATGGTCACAAAAAGGCCCGCGTGGTGCGAATCTGATCAAGCTCATGCTAGAGTGAATGTGTTGAAAAAATCACAGACGTTATTTGGCGATAACGTTACAACTTTATCATTTTCGTACCACGGGGTTCTGTCATGGTAACATCAAATATCAAATTAAAGGTACAGAATTTTGGGCGTTTCCTCAGTAATATGGTTATGCCTAATATCGGTGCTTTTATCGCTTGGGGATTAATAACAGCGTTATTCATCCCAACTGGCTGGTGGCCTAATGAGACATTAGCTCAACTTGTTGGCCCTATGATCACTTATTTACTACCACTATTAATCGGTTATACCGGTGGCCGTTTAGTTGGTGGAGAGCGGGGCGGAATAGTCGGCGCAATAACAACAATGGGGGTAATTGTTGGTGCTGACATGCCAATGTTTATGGGGGCAATGATTGCTGGCCCATTAGGCGGATATGCAATAAAAC
>UMKD01021545.1_pt1 | contig 12440 bp, 7 predicted proteins | sample 1966221 | NCBI WGS metagenome assembly UMKD01 (sample SAMEA4836167, study PRJEB28245) | human gut metagenome | biome: gut microbiome; material: fecal sample | place: Denmark | collected 2008
GACCCCATCGAGTTCCGTCTTAAAAATATCATCAAATCTGGGATGAAAAATACCCAAGGGGCAATTCCTGGCGGCGCAATTCGTGCCGATGAAGTGTTAACCCGCTGTGCTGCTCACCCAATGTGGACTGACAGAGCCAAACGTAAAGCCGACTTTGAAGCGAAAAATAGCGGTAAACTATTCGGTACAGGGATTTCTTGTGTGCAAAAAGACTTTGGGACAGGTGCGGAATCCTCCTTTGCTCGCGTAGAACTTACCCCCGAGGGTAAAATAGCCATTTATCATAGTGGAGCAGAAATTGGTACAGGTATGTCTACGTCCCAATCGGTGGTTTGCGCTAAATGGTTAGGAAAGCCTGCGGAACAAGCTCATTTTTCCGTTGTTGATTGGTCAATTTTACCGATGATCTCAACAGGTAACCCATTTGCTATGTCACAAGATGAGCAAAACCACTTAGCACAAAACCCATTATGGACACCGAACTACTGCTCACCTGCGAGTGCGAGTAATTCAGCCTATTATTTCACCCACAGCACAGAAGCAGCCGCACGCCTTATATTCGAACATGGGTTATGGCCAGCTGCCATGTCAATTTGGCAAGAAGGGATTGGCGGCGGACAAGCGGCCCCTCTAGTTGTTCGCCGTGAAGATGCTCGTTGGGTTGCTGAAGGCTTAACCGCTGATGGGCTTGAGGTGCTTAGCTTACCGCGCTTAATTGAACGCACTTTTGCAATGGGCGGGGTAACTGGCGCAGTGTGCCACGTATTTAACCGCTGGCAATGGGCTGAAGCCGATTTCCCTATTCAGGGTGAAACTCGCCGTTTACCGATTGATGGGCTATCACTACGATTTGCCGATAAAGAATACCAAGTTTGCCACCGCGAAAAAGCTTATTACCCTGATACACAAAGAAATAATGCCGGAGTCACTTACTACAGTGCCGTCGCTACCGTTAGCGAGCTATCCATTGATAAAGCGACTGGGCAAGTCGAATTGCTGAATCACCATAGTGTGGTGGAATGCGGTAATCTTATCGTCCCACAACTGGTTTCAGGACAAATTCAAGGTGGATTAGCAATGGGTATCGGCCATGCACTCCATGAATATTTACCTCTCTACGAAGATGGTCCCGGTAATGGGACGTGGAACTTCAACCGTTATCATCTCCCGCTTGCCAGTGATGTTGCAGTTTGGCAACAAACCAATGAAGTCCTACCAGGACTTTCAGATACTGACCCGCCGAAAGGCGTTGCTGAGGTTGTTATGATCCCGGTAGTTTCATCCATCGTCAATGCCATTGCAGATGCAACTGGTCATCATTTCTTGCATTTGCCTGTACGCGCAAAAGACATTTTAGAGGTAATATCATGAGCCTAAATTTCCTTCCCCTCACCTTAACCATTAATGGCCAACAGTATGGACCAATGGACGTGCCTGAAGGCCTCATGATGATAGACTTTCTTCATGAATATGTTGACCTAACAGGTTCTCGCCTAGGTTGTGGCCAAGGCATTTGCCATGCTTGCGTTGTTATATTAGATAATCCATCTGGTACCAGCGAAGAAATCCGCACCTGTATTACTGGTGCACATTTTTTCAATAATAAAAGCATCCGAACTATCGAAGGGGCTGCCACCAAAGAAGAAAACGGGGAGGTAAAACTATCTCCGGTTCAACAAGCTTTTGTTGAAAATTTCAGTTTTCAGTGTGGCTACTGTACCCCAGGGTTTGTAAATGCAGCGACCGTGTTTATTGAAGAACTTCAGCGAAACCCGATTGCAGAAGCAGACTTAGAAGAGGCTATCAAACAAGCTCTAAATAACCATATTTGCCGTTGTACTGGTTATGTACGCTATTATGAAGCAGTACGCGATGTAGTTCTTGCGACTCCTGGTCTTATCAAGGAGGCAGTAAAATGATCAAACGAATTATTTTATGGTTGATAGCCATCGCTATCATCGTTTGGGCGGTACTGTATTGGTATGAAAGCCGTACCTTAGATGGTCCAGTACAAAAAGTAACTGCGACGCCTCAAGAAATTGAGCGAGGCCGTTACCTCACTCTTGCTGGTGACTGCGCTGCGTGTCACACCAGTGCTGATGGCGCACCATTAGCCGGTGGTTTTCCACTCGATACCCCATTTGGTACCATCTACAGCAGTAACTTAACGCCCTCAGCCGATTTTGGTATCGGCCGCTGGACAAAAGATGATTTTTATAAAGCACTGACCCAAGGTATCTCTCCACCGAGTAAAAATCTTTATCCGGCAATGCCTTATACATCCTATAAAGGGATCACTCGGGAGGATTCTGACGCTATTTACAGTTATTTGATGAGCCAGCCAGCTATTGATGTCGCGCCACCTGAAAATTCATTGCCATTCCCACTGAACCAACGCATGGCAATGATTGGCTGGAATTTATTGTTTTTTAACGATAAACCACTCCCCGATAGCTCACAAGGTAGCTCCCCTGAATGGCTACGTGGTAAGTATTTAGTTAACGTATTAGAGCACTGTGCTGAATGCCATACGCCAAGAGGAAAACTGGGAGAAATGGATTTAGATAACTTTATGAAAGGGGGTGCTTTAGGTCGTTTTGTTGCTCCAGATATTACCCCGCAAGCGCTTGCAGAACGAGGATGGACAAAAGAAGATTTACAGCAGTTTTTCATGACTGGACTCACACCACAAGGTTCCGCCTACAGTGATATGCACCCTGTAATTTATCTGAGTTCACAACATTTAACGCCAGAAGATAATAGTGCCATAGCCACCTATTTAATGGGCGATAACCCGCTAGCAACTTCGCCATTAAGGGTGGGGGAAGGTAATACACAAGGCCGCCAAATTTATTTAGAAACCTGCTCAGGTTGCCACTCCTATGACGGTAGCGGTAAACCGAATGTGGCGGTGGCAATGAAAGGAAATTCAACATTGCGTGATGTGGATAGCACTAACCTAATTAATGCGATTCTAGATGGTTTGCCTGAGCAAGCGTTCCCAAATAACCAATATATGCAAAGCATGCCAGGGTTTGCCAATAAGCTAAATGACCAACAAATTAGTGACTTAGTGAACTTCCTTCGTGTTCAGTGGGGAGGACAACCAGCTGATGTCACCCCGGAGCATGTTAAATCCTTACGTCAATAATGACAAAAAATGAACTATCGGGCTTGTTCGTATTTAACGAGCCCAATAGTTTTCTATTTAATAACCGAATACAAATATACTTTACATAATTAAATGCATATTGATTTAATCATTTATTAATAAGAATTAGTATCATTTAAATAAATTGTATTCTAATAAAGCTCAGTTATTTTATTCAATACTGTCATATTAAGATGACTTCAACAGTATTATTCACTTTCTTGTCTAAATCCCTTTACTCGTTCTTGATATATCATTACAGATACCCATACTATTTATGTAACTTACTGAGCTATCTGATATTAGTCATCAAATTGTGAGCAAATTTAAGCGAAATAAAACGATCTTATAATGAATGACTAAAAAATATTATTTACTTCCATTGCTCATAATAAAAACCCTAAAAATATAATCAGGGAGCACAACATGTCGGGACATATTTCTAGACGCAATTTCATCAAACTAGGCACTATTGCGGGCATTGCTGTTATGGTCGGCAAACTCCCTTTTGCAATAGCAATGGAGCTCGATTCTGACGCCCCATCAACGGATTGGATTGGTCAAAACGGTAAAGCACGTTTTCGTTGGGATGGCGTTGAAAAAGTCACTGGCCGTAAAAATTTTGCTCGTGATTACCGCGCTAAAGACATCCCCGGCTGGCCAAAAAAACAAAGTTATGCCTTTATGTTAAAAGCGACAGAGGCAGATAAAACCTTTGAAGGCATTGATATTTCAATGTTAGGGCCAAATCTACAACCTGATAAAGTTGTTTTACAAGAAGACCTTATCCGTGATGGCTTAAATATTCCCCAAGATACCAGTATGGGGAAAGGCTTCTATGGCACCAATATTTTAGTTCCTTTAGGGGACACACCGCCGATTATTGGCCACCCAGTTGCTATCTTGATTTATCATGATTTCGATAAATATAGTGCAGCACAGCGGATGTTACGCTTTGCCACAAACACCGTAAAATACGGAACGGTGACAGGGCCAAAACCGCCCGCTAACTACGGTGCAGCACGGTACGTGCGTATCGGTGGTGACACACCACTTTCGCCTTCTATTTTTTCCCCTTATCAAGATTCAGGTATTAAAGGCGGGTTCGATGGCAATACGCCTATTTGGCCACCTTATGACCCCAAGCACGCCATTTCTATTCCCCCAGTGATCCGTAAAGATCGTGGCGGTGGCTTTATTCAAGCCCTTCATCAGGCAGAAAAAAGCCCTGATAAACAAGAAAAAGCGATGGATTACGCGCGGCAAATTGAGCAAGAAATCGCAGCGGCTCGCGAAAACCCTGATAAGTTTGTGATTGAGCGCCATGGTTTTTCACAATCCATTGACCCTTGCGCGATGGAGCCAGATAACTGTAATACTTGGTATGACGCGCAAACCAAAACACTGCATATCTTAACCGCGACACAGTCTCCTGCTGGTGTAGTTAATGCTGCTGCTGAGCTATCTAAACACAACAAACATTTTTCCGTCGAAAACATTGTGTTATTAACCGGTTCTACTGTTGGTTACGGCTCAAAAGACTATTCGGTTTTTCCTTTTTATTCGATGGTCGCTAGTTTCTATGCTGATGGCTTACCTGTTCGCATGGCAAATGACCGCTATGAACAATTCCAAATGGGAATGAAACGCCACTCCATTGAGATGGATGTCACCATTATTGGTGATAAAAAAACGGGTAAGTTTGATGTATTAAAAGGCACTTATAACTGTAATGGCGGCGGTCGTGAAAACCTCTCCGTTGCCGTATCTCACGTAGCAGTGCGCGGTGCTCAGTCTATTTATTACTTCCCTAAATCTGACCTCACTGCTCTCGCCATGGCCACTCCGGCTGTCGAAGCGGGGTCAATGCGTGGTTTTGGTTCCTTGCAGTCGATGGCAATCACTGAATTGATGGTGGATGAAATCGCTCATAATCTTAATATTGACCCGATTGAACTGCGCCGCCGTAATGCCATTTTAGAAGGTTATCCAAATACACAAGGTGGTGTAATAGCCGGTGACCCGCGCAACGTTGAAATGTTAAATCTTGCGGAAAAACACCCGATTTGGGTCGATCGTGAGAAAAATAAAGCCGATTATGAAGCGAAAAACCCCGGTAAGTTATACGGCGTTGGCTTTGCACAGGTGCAGCAAGTTTATGGGTCTAGCGGTGTTCCAACGATTCTTTCTCTTGAATTTGATGCCAATGGCAAGCTAACAATGCGCCATTGTATGCAAGAGATTGGCACCGGTGGCACAACCGCACAGCAAGTGATGGTATGGCAAGCACTCAGCAAAGCCCCTGATGTCGTTGAGTTTGGGGTGACTGAGTTTGAAGAACTACCGCTTAAAACCAGTTGGGCCGACCAGAAAAAACAAGATGAATTATCCAAAACTGATCCCTATTGGACACCCGCTCTAATACCTGACATGAGCTCATCAAGTGGTGTTTACTACATTGGGTTCGGTACGCGCCAAGCTGGCCATTTTTTATTGGAAAATACCCTCTGGCCTGCGGCTAAAAGCATTTGGAGTGAAGGCCCCGGCGGCGGTGCGTTCAACGGCTTAAATGTTGAATTTGCCGATATTCGCGTTGGCCCAGATGGTATTGGCGGTGGCGGAATGAAGCCCATTCCTTTTGACATTTTAGCCAGAAGAGCCCATGAGATGGGGCTCATCACTGGGGTTGCTGTTCACGGTTATTCCAGCTGGCAGTGGGCTCGCGCAGAATTCGATATCCCAACTGTGGGTTTGAAAAATCTCCCTCTCGATGCAATATCCGTTCGTTATGGCGAGGGTGCACCACAAGAATTGAAAAAACAAATGACAACTGGCGGTTACCATTTTATTAAACGTAAAATTGCCTACTACCCACCAACACAACGCGCCAAAGCGGACCCAACAACGGTCACGCCTGCGTCTTGTTTAGTCGAGCTCAACGTCAACACCATGACGGGTGAGGTCGATATCATGCGCCACCATATGATTATGGACCCGGGCACAATGATTGTTCCTGAACTGGTTTCAGGGCAAATTCAAGGGGGTACAGCAATGGGTATCGGCCATGCCTTGATGGAAGAGTTACCACTCTATGAAGATGGTCCAGGTAACGGAACATGGAACTTTAACCGCTATGTTCTGCCACGCGCTAAAGATGTTGCCGTTTGGCAGCAAACCATTGATTACTTACCACCACTTTCAGAAACTTCGCCACCCAAAGGCATGGCAGAACTGGGGATGATCCCAATCTTACCTGCGACGAGCAATGCATTAACCCATGCAACAGGCAAGCGTTTCTATGAATTCCCTATTACGGTAGATAAAATTAAAAAGGCACTCTCATGAAAATCAACAATGCCGTTCCGATTATTGAGCGCAAGCCACTAACACTGACCATTAACGGCCAAAAAATTGGTCCTATTGATGTCCCTGTTGGGATGCCAATGATTGAGTTTCTACATGAATACCTAGACCTCACTGGCACCCACTTTGGTTGCGGACAAGGGATTTGCCATGCTTGTACCATTATGGAAATCCAGCCCGATGGCACAACGGTTGAAAGCCGGACTTGTATCTTTGGTGCCCATTATTTCAACAATAAAAATATTGTTACCATCGAAGGGCAAGCCAAACTGGATGAACAAGGCAAAGTTGTTGAATTAACGCCAATTCAACAAGCTTTTATCGAAAACTTTTCGTTCCAATGTGGTTATTGTGCTCCCGGTTTTGTCACAGGTGCAACGGTGTTTCTTGATAAACTGAAGAAAAATCCAGTGAAACGAGACCAACTCGAACATGCGATTGAAGAGGCTCTCAATGAGCATATCTGCCGTTGTACAGGTTATGTACGCTATTATGAAGCTGTGAGGAAAGTCGCTCTCGACACTCCTGGCTGCGTGATCGACTAGGGAGAAACATCATGGCTAAATCCAGCTCTCTACGTAAAAGCATTTATATTATTATCTTATTATTCATAATATTAATGCTTGCGATCCTGTTTGGCGCTTTTCGTACCTCCAGTATCGGCCCTGATTTAGATAAACCGCTAACCTCAGAAGAAGTCGCCAAATTATTGCCAAGAGGGCAAGAACTGGCAACCGCTGGGGATTGCTTTGGTTGCCACTCATTACCTGAAGGGCCATTGGCTGCGGGGGGGCGTGCTATCGGAACCCCTTTTGGTACCATTTACTCCACGAATATAACGCCTGATAAACAATTTGGTATTGGTAACTATACCCGCGCTGATTTCCATCGTGCGTTGAAAGACGGAATTGGCAAAGAAAGAGGTAATCTCTACCCTGCGATGCCGTTTGTATTTACCCATATGACCACATCGGAAGATATTGATGCACTATATGCTTATGTGATGTCGCTTCCACCAATAGCCGTGCCAAACAAAGAAAATACAGGTGTCTTTGTCCTACCCGTTCGCCCATTTATGAACTTCTGGACTTTGCTTAATTTTCCTAAACAAAATGCACCCCATGACCCGCAACGCTCTGCAGAATGGAACCGTGGTGCATATATTGTCGAAGGTTTGGCACACTGCGGTGCTTGCCACTCACCGCGTAACTTAATGATGGGTGTCGAGTTTTCACGGTCACTTCAAGGGGGTGAAGAAGCGGGCTTAGCGATCCCTGATATCACAGCAGAAGCGCTTTCCAAACATGGCTACGATACCGCCTCTTTGAGCCAATTTTTACTGACGGGCAATGCCCCACAAGGCTCTGCATTTGCAGACATGAGCACAGTGACTCATTTTTCTACTAGTCAGATGAAAAAAAGCGATGTTGATGACATGGCGATTTATTTGATGACCGATAAACAAGGAAAAATACTCGGAGCCAAAGCCCCACCAGCGCCATTACCGGAGGCAAGCTCACCAGAAGTGGGTGATGTCAGTCAAATAATGGAAACTGGTCGCTTGATGTATATGTCTACGTGTGCAGGTTGCCACGGGATCACCGGAGAAGGTGTACCAAATGGCATTCCAGCGTTAAAAGGTAATGCCATCCTAGCCATGGACAGCCCTGAAACCTTTATCAGTGTGGTATTAACCGGTATTCCAACCACCACCTTCCCGAACGGGCAGCGTATGTATGCAATGCCAAGTTTTGCCGATGATTTAACACCACAAGAAATGGCAGATTTAATTTCATGGGCGCGCGCTGAGTGGGGAGGACAAGGTAAACCCGTCACCGCCGAACAAGTTGAAAAACTGAAAAAGGCGGCTCAGTAATCATTCGTCGCTTCTCTTCAAATGACTTATTTATTGAAGGGAAGCGACATTATTATTTTCATTACAATATTTGAGTAAAATCCCCATTAATTTTATTGTTATCTAAAAGCCTATCTTGAGTTAATCCCACAAGCAGAGAAAACGACAGCCCACATTCTAATTATTTGGAATATATCAACTGGATTTCCTTTCACATTACCTCACTCAAACATTCACACAACTCATGGGTATTTTTCAATATTAACCTTTATTAATAAGCACTTACTATATACATAACGAAAATTTAGCTTAGCACATACAGTCACAATTCAAATTAATAACCTATGTTATAGTTAACATACAAATAATAACATTAAATTATCATTTATTGTGATTAGCAATGTGAAAGGAAAGTATATGCAACTAAATATCAATGGAAGATGGGTTGAACTAAGTAATATTTCTCCATCAACACCGCTTCTTTACGTATTACGTAATGATTTAAAGCTCAACGGCCCCAAATATGGCTGTGGCTTAGGCGAATGTGGTGCTTGTAGTGTACTTATCGATGGTAAAGTCGTTCGCTCTTGTTCAACACCTATATCGACAGTAGAAAATAGAAAAATTACGACATTAGAAGGTATTAGTGATGCTGATACACTCCATCCTGTGCAACAAGGATTTATTGATGAGCAAGCAGCACAATGTGGTTATTGTACGAATGGCATGATAATGACATTGGTTGCTCTGTTTAAACGTAACCCTAATGCAAGTGAAGAAGAAATAAAAAAAGAGCTCGCTTTTAATTTATGCCGTTGTGGAACCCATGTAGAAATATTAAAAGCAGCTAAAAAAGCTAAAATAATCATCGCACAAGGTGGTAAAGCATGAGTATTTTAGATATCACTCGACGCCGTATGCTGCAAGCTGGTGGGCTCATCGTTGTCAGTAACATGTTGCCTTCTATTTCATTTGCAACAGAAAAAACACCAACCAAGAATGCCGCTATCCCTTTAAATTATGTCGATAGTTTTATTGCTCTTGCTGCAGATGGTTCGGTGACTGCATTTAATGGCCATGTGGATTTAGGTACAGGAATTCGTACCTCGCTCGCACAAATTGTCGCTGATGAAATTGGTGTCTCTTTTGAATCGGTAACAATGATACTTGGGGATCCGCAAAGTACACCAGATCAAGGGCCGACTATCGCCAGTGCGACCATTCAAGTCACTTCTATCCCTTTACGCCATGCCGCAGCTCAAGTTCGTATGAAGCTAACATCTCTTGCTGCAAAAGCGTTAAATGAGCCTGTGGAAGCTGTTCGAGCAGAGCATGGATATGTTTTTGTCACTGCCGAACCTGAACGCCGTTTGAGTTATGCGCAATTGGCGAAAGGACAAGATCTCCATTTTGAATTAGATGAAAACGTAACCTTAAAACCTGTTTCTGAGGCTGTTTATGTCGGAAAGCCGATTCAACGCGTAGATATTCGCGCTAAAGTAACGGGTGAATTGACTTGGGTACATGATATGCGAGTACCCAATATGTTACATGGCAGAGTTATTCGCCCTCCTTATACAGGTGCAGATAGTAGCGCGCCGCTTGGGAATAGTTTGCTTTCCATTGATGAAAGTTCGATTGCCCACCTGCAAGGCATGGTAAAAGTTGTACGCATTAATGACTTTGTTGGTGTCGTTGCAGAACGAGAAGAACAAGCGATAGACGCTATGCGTCAGTTAAAAGTTCAATGGAAAGAATGGCAAGGATTACCCGATTTAACCCTTGATAAGCTCCATGACACCCTTGATGCATTACCCAGCCAAGATAGGGTATTACGAGATGATGGCGATGTTGACAGCGCCTTAGCAAATTTACATAAAACCGTGAATGCTGACTATGTTTGGCCATACCATTTACACGCATCAATTGGGCCATCTTGCGCTATCGCTGATGTCCGTGCCGATAAAGTAGACGTCTGGTCAGGCACACAAAACCCTCATGACCTACGAAAAGATTTAGCACTACAACTCGATAGAGACCTATATCAAATACATATTCATCGCATGGAAGCATCAGGGTGCTATGGGCGCAACTGTGCTGATGACGTGGCTGCCGATGCTGTTTTACTGTCTCAAGCGACAGGCCGACCTGTGCGAGTGCAATTAATGCGAGAACAAGAAGCGGGTTGGGAGCCAAAAGGCACAGGGCAATTGATTAAAATTCGAGGGGGAGTTGATCAAAATAATGATGTCAGCGCTTACGAACTCAGTACTCGTTATCCATCAAATAATGCTGCTACTTTATCGTTGATTTTAACTGGGAAAAAAGAAAACAAACCAGATATTCAACAGATGGGAGACCGCACTGCTATCCCTCAATATCTATACCCACATATGCGTGTTATTGCTAAAGATACCGCACCTGTTGTTAGGGCATCTTGGATGCGCGGAGTTTCAGCGCTCCCAAATGTATTTGCCCATGAATCTTGGATTGATGAAATTGCTTATTTAGCACAGCAAGACCCTATAGCATACCGCTTGAAATATTTAGATGATCCTCGAGCTATCGCTTTAATTAATGCTGTGAAAAAACAGGCAAATTGGATTGATGGACCAATGCATCAAAAACCATCCCCTGTAACCGAAGAAATTGTGAATGGTCGAGGCTTTGCATGGGCGCGTTATTTTCACAGTAAATTCCCGGGGTTTGGTGCAGCATGGGCAGCTTGGGTTTGTGACTTAACCGTTAATCGTCGTACAGGGCAAGTGCTTATCAAAAAAGTCTATGTCGCTCATGATTGTGGACAAATAGTTAACCCAGATGGCGTTAAACACCAAGTCCATGGAAACATTATTCAATCCTGTAGCCGAGTATTAAAAGAGTTTGCCACCTTTGATAAATCAGGCACAACCTCACTTGAATGGGGGGGATACCCTATTCTACGTTTCGATGAGTTACCTGAAATTGACATTCAATTAATGGAATATCCCAATGAACCCCCTATGGGAGCGGGTGAATCTTCATCGGTACCAAGCGCTGCCGCGGTAGCAAATGCGTTATTTGATGCATTAGGTGTGCGTATGCGGGAAGCTCCATTTACCCCTGAACGTATTCTGCGAGCAGTAAATATGGCAGCCAAAAACCAAGGAGTGGCTCATGAGTAAAGCAAAAAAACTATTTGGCTACAGTGCGCTTGCTATCATTATTATTGCGGTGGGGGGACTCGCTCTGAGTTGGCAATCTGCCATTGAGCCATTACACACTAATTCGACACAAAGTTTTACTGATGCTCAAATTGCCCACGGTGAAAAATTAGCGGCACTAGGTGATTGTGCTGTTTGCCATACACGGCCTGGCGGTGAGAAAAATACCGGGGGCTTCGCAATGGAGATCCCCTTTGGCACAATTTACACCACAAATATAACACCGGATATAGAAACAGGAATTGGCAGCTGGTCATATGAAGCGTTTGAACGGGCTATGCGTTATGGTGTTGATCGTGAAGGGAATTATTTATACCCTGCTTTCCCTTATACCGCATTTACTCATACTTCCGACGATGATTTATATGACCTCTATGCATGGTTAATGAGCCAAAAACCCGTTCGTTATCAACCCCCAAAGACATCGTTGAACTTCCCCTTTAATATTCGCCAAGGAATTTGGGCATGGAACCAGCTCTATTTAACCACTGGGTCATTAAAACCAGATAGTTCACAAACTGATGAGTGGAACCGAGGTGCATACCTTACCGAAGGACTCGGCCATTGCAGCGCTTGCCACTCTCCACGTGATATTTTATTTGGCGAAAAAGGCGGAGATAGCCACTTGATGGGCGGAGATGCTGAAGGGTGGAGTGCACCAGCGCTGCGAGGTAACCAATCTTCACCTGTTGCATGGAGCCATCAGGACATGGCGGAGTTTTTGCGTAGCGGGTTCTCAGCTAACCATGGCGTTGCAGCAGGCCCGATGGCGCCTGTCATTAGAGAAGGAACCTCTCAACTAACCGAAGAAGATAGACAAGCTATTGCTACCTATTTGACTTCTGAAGTTGATCATCCGCAAGTCACA
>UMKD01041631.1_pt1 | contig 12422 bp, 9 predicted proteins | sample 1966221 | NCBI WGS metagenome assembly UMKD01 (sample SAMEA4836167, study PRJEB28245) | human gut metagenome | biome: gut microbiome; material: fecal sample | place: Denmark | collected 2008
CAACACGAAGCGCCTGAAGCTCATTTTGAACGAGTGCAGCGTGGGCGTGGACTACGCGGGGATCGTTGTGCTGCTCAAGACGCTGCCGGGGCTCGCCGACGCGGCGGGCGCGGCCATCGACGCGATGAAGCTGCCCGATATGCTCGGCTGCATCTCCGGCAACGACGCCGTGGCAATCGTCGCCCGCGGCGAGCAGGAGGCCGAGCGCCTGTGCTATGATCTGCGCCAGTACTGCAAGTGAACGAGAGAGACGAGATTGAGAGAGGACAGGGGCGGAGCGATCCGCCCCTCCTGTTCTGTCATAAAACCCATTAAACTGCAAGGTATTTCTGAAACGTGACAAAACTCAACAGGTATTAAAAGTTTAACTGCCGACAAAATTCGACGGGATTCCGTTTGAAGATTATTTATAATAAATCTATCAATCGAATGATCTGTGCGGCTCGCGAAAGTGGGGCAAAGCGTACAGAAAAAGGCACAGCCGGCGAAAGCCGGTGTCGCAAAGCTATGGGTCTAAACGGCGCAAGCCGCACGACAGCCGGGCTGCCTAAGACGGAGAACTCTCCTTCCTCGGGTCCAACCGGACGAGAGGAAGGATTTTTTTATGACTGAGAAGAAGTTTGGCAAGTTGTTTTTGACATGGCTGCTGGCAGCCACCATGGTGCTGACCTTGCTTCCCGTCGGAATGCTGGCGGCAGACGCGCCGGACGAAGCAGCGGAAGACGGCGAGGCTGTACTGACGCCTGTTGCAGGCGCGGAAGCGGGGGAAACCGCCGTTCCTGCGGAGGCTGCGTCCATGCTGCTGGCCACACCCGCGGCAGCGGACACGCCGATTGCTGTTCCCGAGGGTAAGTTGTTTTTTGATAAAGCTAACGGCGTGATCACGGGCATTGATGCGGATTGGCTTGCCGAAAATAAGGATAAGCCCCTTTCCGTTACCATTCCGGCGGAAATTAACGGTACGCCGGTGACGAGTATCGATCAAAGTGCTTTTAAGGCTAAGAATGCAGGCCTTAAAAATCATCCTCAAGTTGCAGCTGTCGATTTCAGCAAGGCAACCAATCTGGAGAAGATCGACAATCAGGCGTTTCAGTATTCTCCGGTGGCATCTGTTGACCTGTCCAATACCAAAGTAAAAACCATCGGCAAATTTGCGTTTGGCGATTGCACATCCTTGGAAAATGTTATCTTACCGAACGCTTTGACGGTGCTTGGTTCTTCTGTATTTACAGATTGCAAACACGTAGAGTCTATTCGATTGGCAAATTCTCCGGAAGGCGTCGTATTTGAGCTGCCGGAAAGCTTAACTTCCATTGGTTATCAATGCTTCATGAATTGCTTTGCTCCTGATGTGAATGCCAAGGTTGTTATTCCAGCGAATGTGACGACGATTAGCGGAGAGGCGTTTAAGGATATTCATATCACGCAGATTATCTTTGAGAAGACCGTAAATCCTTGGAAAGACGAGAATTATAGTGGATATGACAGCAGTGCCATGACTCCTCCGAGTGGATGCGATCGCATCATTGTGCTCCCGAATAATGAATGTTTTGTGGCGTATTATACACAAGTAAGATATGATTTAAAACTGCAGAAAATCTGCACCTATCCTATAAGGATTATGTTTTCTCCCCTCGGTATACAAGAACAGCACTTGAACCATGCGCTTCTGGGCTGGGCTTATAATTCTACAACTAAGCTTTGGGATTTCAACAATAACTATAAGCTTCCTGATACGAATGGCGCAACGTCCGGTAATGAGCGCCCTGGCTATGAGTATGTCGGTGGCTGGAAGTTACGCAGTTCCAATCAGGTGTTAAATGAAAATGAAAAGCTTGAAGCTAAGGATAATTCGTCTGATATTGCAACTGTCAGTGGTGAATACAAGCTTGCGAACCCCACGATCTCCTATCTGGTAGACGGAAAACCCGAAAATGTCGATGCCAACCAGCCCTTCACCGTGACCATTGGCGACGGCAAGGAGCACTCGATCGGTATTCAGGTCGATCACCCGCTGCTGAAGGAAAAGCAGGGGACTGACAAGGATTACGTTTACTTTGAGTACTACTGGTTTGATGAAGTAGCGCTCGGCGACGGACAAAATACTATGAACGGCCCGAGAAGCAAGAAAGAAAAGGAGCGCTTTTCTACCGCAACAAGCAATGTGGAAATTCAATATGTGGACGGCGAGCATAATACCATTCCCATTGCAAAGACGGAACACGCGAGATATGAAGGCAGCTCCTATGAGGGCTATAATGACTACTATCTTGTAGTGGTGTTCGGTTATCATGTTGTGAATGGCAAAAAGGCCGATACGCCATTCTATCTCAGTGCAAATAACGGTATTGCTGTTGGGAACGCCAATGTGACGGATAGACCGCATCTGTTGCAGGTCAAGGTCGATGAAGTTCGCACCATCACCGCAACCGCCGACGAGCACGGCAAGATTGACCCCGCGGGCACGATCACCGTACCCAAGGGCGACAACAAGACCTTTACCATCACGCCCGATTCCGGCTACCACATCAAGGACGTGCTGGTGGACGGCAAGAGCGTCGGCGCGGTGAGCACGCACACGTTTGAAAATGTGGTGGATAACCACACGATCCACGCTACCTTTGCAAGGAAACACACGCCCACTCCCTCCATGCCCACCGTCGAGATCCCCGATGAGGATGCCATCGGTCTGAACACGGACGACCACTTCGCCTACATCATCGGTTATCCCGATGGCACGGTGCAGCCGAACGGCCAGATCACCCGCGCCGAGGCGACGACCATCTTCTTCCGCCTGCTGACGGAGGAGAGCCGCAGCGCGAACCTGACCAAGACCAACGGATATACCGACGTGGCGTCTGACGCGTGGTATAACACCGCGGTTTCCACCATGACGAAGGCCGGCATCGTGGACGGCTACCCCGACGGCACGTTCCGCCCCGACGCGCCCATCACGCGCGCGGAGATGGCAAAGATCATCTCGCTGTTCGCCAAGCTCGACAAGAGCGAGAGCCGCTTCTCTGACATCGCGGGCCACTGGGCGGAGGCGTACATCAGGCTCGCCGCGGGCAACGGCTGGATCGCGGGCTATCCCGACGGCACGTTCGGCCCCCAGCGCAACATCACCCGTGCCGAGACCGCCACGATGATCAACCGCGTGCTCGACCGTGTCCCGTCCGAGGAGAGCCATCTGCTCTCGCGCGGCGTGATGCAGATCTGGCCCGACGCGAACCCGGGCGACTGGTTCTATCTTGCGATGCAGGAGGCGACCAACAGCCATGACTACGAGCGCAATGCCAAGTGGGCCGCTGCCGACGAGCAGTGGACGGCGCTGCGCGAAACGCGCGACTGGAAGGCGCTGGAACAGTAAACAAAGCGGAAAAAAGAACGGGAGCACGAAGTGCTCCCGTTCTTTTATGCTTTTTTGAAAACGGTCTGAACAGATCAGACGTTGCCGATCGTCGCGACCATGACGGCCTTGATGGTGTGCATACGGTTCTCGGCCTCGTCGAAGACCTTGGAGTTCGGGGAGAGGAAGACCTCGTCCGTGACCTCGCGGATATCATAGCCGAGCTCCTTCTGGGAAGCGGCCATGGTGGTGTCGAAGTCGTGGAAGGAGGGCAGGCAGTGCAGGAAGATGCAGTCGGGATTCTCGGTGGCCTTCAGCACGTCGCCGGTGACCTTGAAGGGCGTGAGCAGCTTGACGCGCTCGGGGATCTTGTCCTCTTCGCCCATGGAGGCCCAGATGTCGGTGTAGAGGGCGTCCGCGCCCTTGAGCAGCTCCTTGTCCTCACCGTACTCGACGACGGCGCCGGTCTCCTTGCCGACCTCGCGGCAGTATTCGACGACGTCAGCGGCGGGTGCGAGCTCCTTCGGGCCCCAGCCGACATAGTGGATGCCGAGCTTGGCGCAGATGTACATGAGGCAGTAGGCGACATTGTTGCGCGTGTCGCCGCAGAAGACGAGCTTGCACTTGCTCAGAGGCTTCTTGGTGTTCTCCATCAGCGTCAGGATATCGGCAAGCGCCTGCGTCGGGTGGTCGACGTCGGTCAGGCCGTTCCAAACGGGAACGCCGGCGTTGGCGGCGAGACCCTCGACGACCTTCTGGTCGTAGCCGCGGTACTCGATGCCGTCGTAGAAGCGGCCGAGGACCTTGGCGGTGTCGACCATCGTTTCCTTCTTGCCCATCTGGGAGGACTTGGAATCGAGGAAGGTGACGTTCGCGCCCTCGTCGTAAGCGGCGACTTCGAACGCGCAGCGGGTGCGGGTAGAGGTCTTTTCAAACAGCAGCACGATGTTCTTGCCGGCGAGCAGGTTGCCGCGGATGCCGGCGCGCTTTTTGGCCTTGAGGTCATCGGCGAGATTGAGCATGTAGCGGATCTCGTCGGGTGTGAAGTCTTTCAGCGTCAGGAACGAACGGCCTTTCAGATTAACGGGCATGGGATAGTCCTCCTTTTATCGTTTTACTCTCAAAATCTCTCAAAAGCATCTAAATAATGCTATCGTTATTATATTATTTTTGGTTAAAAAAGCAAGAGAGGCGCGATTTTGCGGCGTTCACTGGCACACGGAGAGAAATGCGTACTGGTCTGCGATAAAACGCTGACAGGCGGCACAGTGGCCGTGCAAGACGGGCGCGCCGCGCCGTCAAAACGCCTCTGCCGCGCCCAACTGGACACGAAAATATTCTCTTTCTGGACCAGCGATTTTTATCGCGGGAAAGGCCTTGCCGCGCCTGCGTTTAACGGCAAGCGCGCCGCGGCAGATTTCTTACCGGATTCCCTTGTTTTCTGCCATTAAATATAGTATAATTATAAAAAAGTATCCCCATGGGGCGATTTCGGGCGAATGTGCCGCGCCGTTTGGGTAAAACCGCAAAGGATAGAGGAGAAATTGCTATGAATATGATCCGCAGCGCAAAGAACCAGATCGCCGAGCTGACGGCGGCGGCTTATCGCGCGGCTGTGCAGGAGGGGGTGCTGCCCGAGGGCGTGCAGACCATCCCCGCCGTGGAGATCCCCAAGGATACCGCCAACGGCGACTATACGACGACGTTCTGTCTGGCCGCATCCAAGGCCATGCGCAAGAATCCCCGCGAGGTCGCGAAAATTCTGACCGAGCACATGGACCTGAGCGACACGTACTTTACGAGCGTCGAGATCGCGGGCCCCGGCTTTTTGAACTTCCGCCTCGGCGACAAGTGGTATGCCGACGTTCTGACCGCCGTTGAGGAGGAGAAGGGCGACTACGGCCGCGACAACTGGCTGGGCGGCAAGAAGTACATGGTCGAGTTCGTCTCCGCGAACCCCACGGGCCCCATGCATATGGGCAACGCCCGCGGCGGCGTGCTGGGCGATACGCTCGCCGAGGTGCTCGACTGGTCGGGCGCGGACGTGTGGCGCGAGTTCTACGTCAACGACTTTGGCAACCAGATCGAAAAGTTCGCCAAGAGCATCGAAGCACGCTACATCCAGCTCATCAAGGGCGAGGATGCGATCGAGTTCCCCGAGGACGGCTACCACGGCGACGACATCCGCGAGCTCGCCAAGGCCTTCTACGATGTCCACGGCGACAGCTATCTGGAAAAGTCCGTCGAGGAGCGCCACGCCGATATGGCGCGCTTCGGCCTGGACCGCAATATCCCGAAGATGAAGAGCGACCTCGAGCGCTACGGCATCAAGTTCGACGAGTGGTTCTTCGAGTCCTCGCTGCACAACAGCGGCTATGTCAAAGACACCGTCGAGGAGCTTCATAAGCTCGGCTGGACGTATGAAAAGGAAGGCGCGCTCTGGCTCAAGACCGCCGACATCATGCGCGAGCAGTACCGCAAGCAGGGCAAGAAGGACGAGGACATCGACAAGCTCGACTTAAAGGACGACGTTCTGCGCCGCGCCAACGGCTTCTACACCTACTTTGCCGGCGACATTGCCTATCACCGCAACAAGTTCGCCGTGCGTCACTTCGACAAGGTCATTAACATCTGGGGCGCTGACCACCACGGTCACGTGGCCCGCATGAAGGGCGCGATGGACGCGCTGGGCCTCGACGGCACGAACCGTCTCGACATCGTGCTGATGCAGCTCGTTAAGCTTGTGCGCGACGGCGAGGTCGTGCGTATGTCCAAGCGCACGGGTAAGACCATCTCGCTCTCTGACCTGCTCGATGAAATTCCTGTCGACGCCTGCCGCTACTTCTTCAATGCCAAGCCCGACACGCAGATGGAATTCGACCTCGGCCTCGCCGTGCGCGAGGACAGCGAGAACCCCATCTACTACATCCAGTACGCGCACGCGCGAATTTGCAGCCTGCTCAAAGCGCTGGAGGAAGAGGGCCACAGCGTCAAGCCCGGCGCGGTCGACCTGTCCATCCTTTCGAGCGATGCTGAGCACGCGCTCATCAAGGAACTCTCATCCTTTGCCGAGGAAATTCGCATGGCAGCGCGCGACTACGACCCGAGCTACATCAACCGCTACCTCATGCGTCTTGCCGCGGCGTTCCACAAGTTCTACAACGCCTGCCGCATCAAGGGCGAGGACGAGGCCGTCATCGACGCGCGCCTCAAGCTCGCGAGCGCGACCCGTCAGGTGCTCGCCAACGGCCTCAAGGTCATCGGCTGCTCCGCACCGGAGAAGATGTAAAACAGTATACCGACAACAAAAAGGCGTCCGGCCACTGGCCGGACGCCTTTTTAGATTAGAAAAGCCTCGCAGAGTTTTTACACGCAAGGAGTATGCGGCATCCGTAGAGCAGCAAAGCTGCTAACGGCTGCCCAAGTGCTTGTAGGCACAAGAAAAATTTTAATCGTTTTTGCGGCGACAGAAGGTGAATTGCCGCGAAGCGGCAAGAGATGCCGCCCTGGGGCGTGTGCGTCGAAAAAACACTTCTCGCATAGCGTGTGTCACAGCCGCCCGAAAGGCGGCAAGGCACAAAGCGAAGTGCAACTTTCTCAAAAAAGTGGCTCAGCCGCTTTTTTGAAGTATTACAGGACCTTTGCGAGGAACGATTGCAGTCTTTCGCTCTGCGGGTGGTCGAAGAGATCGGCGGGGGAGCCCTCTTCGATGATCGCGCCCTCGGACATGAAGACGACGCGGTCGGCGACCTCGCGGGCAAAGCCCATCTCATGCGTGACGACGACCATCGTCATGCCGTCTTTCGCAAGGTCGCGCATGAGGTCGAGCACCTCGCCGACCATCTCGGGGTCGAGCGCGGAGGTCGGCTCGTCGAAGAGCATGACCTCGGGCGCCATGGCGAGCGCGCGCACGATGGCGATACGTTGCTTCTGGCCGCCGGAGAGCATCGCGGGATACTCGTTGGCCTTATCGGCAAGGCCGATGCGCTCAAGCAGCGCCATGGCCTGTGCGTCGGCCTCCGCCTGGGACTTGAGGCCCAGTTTGACGGGCGCGAGGGTGATGTTCTTCTTGACCGTCATATGCGGGAAGAGGTTGAAGTGCTGGAACACCATGCCCATCTCGCGGCGGTGGAGGTCCAAGTTGACCTTCTTGCCGTTGAGGGCGACGTCCTTGAAGTAAATGGTGCCGGAGGTCGGCTGCTCGAGGAGGTTCAGGCAGCGCAGCAGCGTCGATTTGCCGCTGCCGGAGGGGCCGATGATGGCCACGACCTCGCCCTTTTTCACGCTTAAATTGCAGTGGGAGAGCGCGTGGACGCTGCCGCCGTTGTACTCCTTGCAGACGTCCGTCACGCGGATGAGAGAATTAGTGCTTGTCGCCACGACGCATCCTCCTTTCGAGCGCTTCGATCGCCTTGCCGGCGGGGTAGGTGATGCAGAAATACATCAGCGCCGCCAGCACGTAAGGCGCGAGGGAAATGTAGGTAGAGGTCGCCACGGTCTTCGCGGCGAACATCAGCTCGACCATGCCGAGCGTGGAGCAGATGGACGATTCCTTGACCATGGTGACGACCTCGTTGCCGAGCGCGGGCAGGACATTCTTGATGGCCTGCGGCAGCACGACGAGCTTCATCGCCTGCGTGGCGGAAAGACCCAGCGAGCGCGCAGCCTCAGTCTGGCCCGCGTCGACGGCAAGGATGCCCGCACGGAAGATCTCGGCAACGTAGGCCGAGCTGTTGAGCGCGAGGGCCACAACGCCGGGGATGAAGCGGGAAATGTCGATAAAGCCGAAGATGTACAGGCGCGGGATGGAGATCGCGCCAAAAAAGCCGAAGTAAATGATCGAGAGCTGCACGAGCAGCGGCGTAGAGCGGAAGATCGCGATGTACGCGCCGGAAATGCCGCGCACAAACTTATTCTTGCTCAGGCGCATGAACGCGAGCAGCAGCGCCGGAATGACCGCCAGCAGGACCGAGATGACGGCCAGCAGCAGCGTGTAGCCGAGCGCCTGCAAAAAGTAGACGCCATATTTCGGCAAAAAGGAAAAGTTAAAGAACGACGCCGGCGACATGCCGACAAAGAGGTTGCTCCACCGCGTGGCAAGATCCATGGGAGAGATCTCCTTTCAGATGTGTGATTTAGTTGGGATAAGCCTCGCAGAGTTTCGCGCTGCCAGCGCGAAAAAATCTTGCTCGTTTTTTGCCACGACATGCGCGTGGCAAAAAACACTTTGCGCGGAGCAAGTGTCGAAGCACCCGCTTGCGGGGGCGAGGCACAGAGTGGAGTGAGGATTTAATGAAAAGAGGCTCGCCTCTTTTCATTAAGAGACGCCAATGAGCAAAGCCATTTGGGGCTTTGCTCATTGGCTATGAGAGATAATGAGAAGAGAGCGTAGTTAAAGGGGAGAACTTAGGCCGCAGGAGCGTCCGCGGTGACCTCGACGGCCTTGCCGCTCAGCTCATCGGCAGCGGCGATGAACTCTTCCATCTTGTTCTCGGAAGTCATCTTGGCGATGGCCTCGTTGATGCCGGGCAGCAGGCCCTTGGGGTCGCCCTTGGCAACAGCGATGCAGTAGGGCATCGCTTCACCGAGCTCGGAGGAGGCGGGAGCGATGGCCAGATCGGGGTTGGCCTCGGCGTACTGCTCAGCGACAGCGCCATCGACGACGATCGCATCGACCTTGCCGTAGACAAGCTCGTTGACGAGGTCAGTCACAAGGGAGAGGGAGACGAGGTTCGCGCCTTCCATCTGGTCGGTGACGACAGCTTCCTTGGTGGTGGCGGTCTGTGCGCCGACGCTCTTGCCGGCGAAGTCGGCGAGGGTGTTGTACTGATCGGCGGCATCAGCCTTGACAAGGATCATGGCCGGCAGGTCGGTGTAGTAGGGATCGGAGAAGTCAGCGGACTGGAGACGCTCGGGCGTGACCTCGATGGCTGCCATGACGATATCAAAATCGCCCTTGGCAAGGGAGGTGAGCAGGTAGTCGAAGCTCATGTTCTCGACCTGAAGCTCCATGCCCAGCTCATCGGCGATGTACTGGCCGGCGGAAATGTCGATACCGGCGTACTGCATCGTGCCGCTGTCATCGGCATACATGAATTCGTACGGGGCGTAGTCAGCGGAGGTGCCGAGCACCAGCGTGCCGCCGGTCTGCTCGGTGTTGTTGTCGGTGTTGGCATCATCGGCGTTGTTGCTGTCGTCGGTCTTATTGCCGCAGGCGACCAGCGAAAGGCTCATCATCAGAGCCAGCATCAGTGCAGTAAACTTTTTCATGGTTGATAGCTCCTTTTTCAATTTCTTTCCATCTTGTATAATGTTTGATCGTTGAACGAATTTTCATACGCTTCAGAAACGATAGCGTTAGTATAAATGTTTACTTATTCATTGTCAACGACTAAAAACTCAAAAAATGCCAGAACTTTCGACGCCTTTCTATGCAAAGTGCACAAATATGCATTCGAAAAGCCGAAAATTCACAAAAGTATGCAATTATGCGCGAATATATGCAAAAGAGAAGGGAAAAGGAGGCGTATAAAAGAAGCATCCGCAGAAGCGATCGGAGCTTCTGCGGATGAAGTTTCTTATCGGGTGACATCCGGCACGGCGCTGCGGGATTTTTTCGGCGTTCTGACGTAGGCAAAATAATAGCCGATCGCGCACAGCGGGATGGCTGCGGCGACATCCAGAATGGAGTGCTGCTTCATAAAGACGGTGGAAATGCTGATAAAAAATGCTGCAGCGGTCGATGCAATGCGCCAGCCGCGCTTGGAGAAGATGGGCGCATACCAGAAAGCGAAAAATGCCGCCATCGAGCCGATGACATGCAGCGACGGGCAGACGTTCGTGTTCGTGTCGAACACGTAGAACCCCGCGATGAAGCGCGTGAGGGCATTGTCGCGCGGGAAGACCTCAGGCCGGAGCATCTGACAGGTGGGAAAGAGGAAATAGATAATGAGCGTCACCGAGTAGGTGATCATCACGAAGCGCATCATGCGGCGAAAGCCCGGCACGTCGAAAAAGAACGTGTAAGCGACCGCGCCGATGAGGTACACGAACCAGAACATGTAGGGAATGAGGAACCATTCATTAAAAGGAATGAGGTCGTCGAGCGCGCAGTGCATTTCGATGTAGTGCGCCACGGGGTAGAAGCGCTCGACATACGAAAAGCCGAGGCCGAAAAGCGGCCAGTAGAGCAGCAGCCACACGTGGGAGAACTCCGGCGTGTTCAGTCTGCTGAAGCGGAACTGGCGGTAGTCAACGCTGGGTTTGATCATGCGAGGCCTTCCTCCTTCTCCTCCTCGGCTTCACTCATCTCGGAGAGGATGTTGGCCGCGGCGTTGTGCGGCACGGCGGCGTCGAGCGCGTCGCCCATCTTTTCAAGCGCGTCCTTGTCGCTGAGAAGGCGAAGGCTCGTGCGCGCGATCTCCTTGGGCGTCTGTCCTGTGACCGCGCCGCCCGTGCGCAGGAAGAAGTCTTTGTTGTACTCCTCGCAGCCCGCGACCGCGTCAATAAAGACCATCGGCAGGCGCATCGAGGCCGCCTCGGTCACGCTGATGCCGCCGGGCTTTGTGAGGTAGAGGTCGGCGGAGTCCATCAAAAGTGCCATGTCCTTCACATACGAACGGACGTGGACGTTTTTCGCATCATAGAAGCGGCGCTGGAGCCGGCGGTAGAGCTGCTTGTTTGTGCCGCAGACGATGGTCAGGTCCTGATCGTCCGGCAGATCGCGCCCGATGCGGCGCGCGATGCTCATGATGGGGCCGCAGCCCATGCTGCCGCACATCATCACAAGATGTTTGTGGTTAGCGGGGATGCCGAACGCGCGCTTGGCGTCCTCCTTGCGCACGCTGGAGCGGAACATCTGGCGCACGGGGATGCCGCAGGCGCGCAGGCGTTCGCTCGTCACGCCGCCGCCGAGAAAATCGCCCGAGAGCGATGAGGCAGGGATAAAGTAGCGGTCGAGCGAGCTGTCCTTCACGCTGGGCGAACAGGTGTAGTCCGTGGCGATGAAGCAGGTCTTGAGATTCGGCAGGTGCGTCTTCACGACCTCGCTGACCATCAGCGCTGCGAACGTGTGGGTGCAGATGACCGTGTCGTACCCGCTGCCGGCGATGAAGCCGCAGAGCTTTTCCGCGCCCTGCGTCAGATAGCGGTAGAGCGCGGAACCCTCGTGAAACTGCGCGGGATGATCCTCCGCTGCGCGGTAGCCCACGCGGAAAAGACCCGGCGCGTGGCGGTAGATGCGCACGTGCCAGTTCGAGATAAAGCGCGAGACCTCGGGCGAGATGAAGCGCAGCGCGTCCTCGGTGTCGCAGGGAATGTTTTGGTTGCGGCACTCCTCCTCGAGCGCCGCGGCGCAGGAGTTGTGCCCCTCACCGGTGTTGCAGCTTAAAATCAAAACTTTCATGAAAAGATCCGATCCTTTACTGTTGTTCTTCTTGGTTGCGTCTGCTCCGGCGCTGCTGCGCGGCGAGAAGCTTTTGCAGCCGCGGCCGGTTGTAGCGCTGAATGATGAGAAACGGCAGGTTGCCGAATAGAATATAGATGGCGGTGACGACCGCGCCGCCCGTTCCGGGCCAGAGGCGCAGTGCGTAAAAGCCGAGCAGGATGAGCACAAAGTGCGTGAACTCGGCGACGCAGGTCTCTTCGATCATGCGCGGAAGCTGCGCGCGAAAGTCCGTGCCCAGCTTTTTGGCGGGGATGAGCTTGGGGACGATCTTGCTCATGTCGGGCACCTTGTCCTGCCACTCGTGCACGCGCAGAAAGCGGAAGAGCTTTGCTTCCCAGCTCGCGCAGCGGTAGGGAAATTTGTCGCCGTGGAACCAGGATTTTGGCAGCAGCCGCCCGATGAAAAACGACACGACGGCTAAAATTCCGTAATAAACGCAGCAGCGCAGAAAGCCCATCGTCACCTCTCCTTATCCCGTGATAAAAGCCCGGCACAGGGGTACTGCGCCGGGGAAAAGCCGTCTCTGCGGCTGTTAAGATTTAATATAGCATAGAGTTTCGAACAAATGATGAAGAGAATCTCAATTTTTGTTGAAAAATGGTGGTCACTTCTCTACCGGCAGGCGCA
>UMKD01024476.1_pt1 | contig 12348 bp, 14 predicted proteins | sample 1966221 | NCBI WGS metagenome assembly UMKD01 (sample SAMEA4836167, study PRJEB28245) | human gut metagenome | biome: gut microbiome; material: fecal sample | place: Denmark | collected 2008
ATCGCCTTCTATCAGAATGTCGCTTAGGCGGTATTTGTTAAAAAGAGAGACCAACAACTCAAGAGAGGGGTGTAAGTGCTGTATTCGAGATTTTTCCATTGATTGAATGTAATTGATGAACTTGAGCGTTTCTAAAAAGAGTTCACCTTTGGGGGATACCGAGGTGAGCTGCAAGCGTGGGTTATTAGGTGACAAGGGAATGCCTTTGTATAAATCTAATTTATGAGTTAGACGTTTTGAAAGGTGTTTAATATTTCCCATGAGTAGCGAGACCAACTCACGTATTGAGTGGTCTCGAGTGAGCGTTAGACGGTCATTTTCAAAAACAGTAGAGAGAACAACTTGATTTAAGTGAAGTGCGCGATTTATCATTTTATTTGCCTGTGATCGAATAAAGGTTCGTATAATCAGGCAGAGGAGTTATTTTTAATTTTTTATAGGCCTCGATGTGAATAATGCTGATTTAGGTAAAAATCAGCATGGAGTTGTATTGCTTATGCGTAATGTTTTTCAGTGACAATTGAGCATGGTTTTACATGTTCTCATTCTTCTGTAGTTAACATGATTGTGAATGGGTCAAGATAAACAAGAGACATACTGATTAACTCATTAATAATAAACAATCCTAGAAGCTGAACTCGGGTTTCAATGTTTAATGAATGGTTATGCTTGGGGTTATCATACCTATTTTTTGATTTTAGGTACTTTTCATATGCTTTAAGTTAGTGCTTTTTTGTTTTAATATATTGAAATTAATAATTTTATAATCAATCTGTCTATATGTGTGTAAGACATGAGATATGACATAAAAACAACGTAAATTGTGACGTAATAGAGACTAATTAAAGACAAAATAAGCTACACTATTACTACGTAGTTCTTTAGGGGGTGGTTTATGTCTAATCAAGATAAATACTTAAAAATAAGCAATGACAGAGAACGGTATTTTTATAGTTCTTACATTTCAAAAACGTTGAATCTTCCATTAATGAAGGTCCATTCACAAAGTGAAAAAGAGCTTAATCAAGCGATAAAAAATAAGTTGGAAGATACGACAGAGCGTATGCGATTCATTCGTGAGGCGAAAGACGAATTTAGTTGTAAAGTTATACAAAATGAAGAATTTGATTGGATTAAATCCAATGAGCGATGTACGTTTTTTATTCTCTATTACATCAATCATTATTTAACGAACAAAAAGATTTTTGCTATTAATAACCATCGATATCGAGGCATGCATCGGACATCTGAATATGAGCCTATTGATTACCCAACTCCATTGGGTGAGTATGAGTATCGTAAGCAAGGTTTATCTCAATCACCCAATAATGCAAAAGATGCATTAAATAATATTATGTATTTTTTTGATTTACTGGGTTCTTCAATAGAAAAGAAAAAGGAAGTTCTTACATATTTGAAACGAAAGTGGATGTTAATCAAGGATACAAACTACCTGTCATGGATTGATGAACGTAATCCAATGCAGATGAAATGGGCAAAAAATTATATTGCAAGGTCTCGCTTATTTTCTCGATGGTCTCGTTCAGAAGTTTATACATTTGCTAGTGAACGAGTGCAATTAATGGGGTGTTTTGATGTTAGTTTAGATATATCGGCAGACTCAAAAGAGTTATTAATTATTAAAATGAAAAAGGCGTGGTCACAAGAAAACTATCGAACCCAAATCGTGGAAAAGAAAGTGCTGAACACGTATTTAGATAAAGGTGTGAAAGATAAGCTATCGAGATTAGCTAAACAAAATCGAATGAAAATTAACGAGTACCTGACGTATCTAATTGAAAAAGAAGATGAATAAATAAAATTCATTACGATTCAATTTTTTTTCACATATATATCATTTTATGGGTAATGTAATTATTTGCTATATATCAATATGTTGAGTTGTTTTTGCGACACACCCTGTCATTTCCCTTCATTTCTCTCTCGAAAAAAAGTCAAATAGCCGGACATAACCTGTCCGGTAAGGTTGTTATCGTGGTGTTCTCTTTTTCATACTGGGGAATAACACTGATGGCAACTTACCGATTAGATACCGATTTAGCGTTTTTACGTGAATGCAGCAATGAAGAACTGGGCTTGCTTGTGTCTGTACTGACTCACGACAGCAAAGACGGACAAAAGCGTTGGACTGAAACCTTAACCAGCTCGCCTGAATATCAACTCTACCATCCAGAGCACCAGCAATATTGGATGTCGATTGCGGCAGAGCTGCAAGCTTTTGGGGCCAACAGCTTAATGAGCTTCGTTCGAGGCAATAAGGGCGTGTTGTACCGTGAAATCTTACAGGATGTCTGTGACCACCTTGATGTCAATTATCCGAAGGAGGGAAATACCGAAACCTTAGAATTAAACTTGTTATTGAAAGTATTAGAAAAAAGCTTAAATGAGCTGACGACTGAAGAGTTGCAAGCCTTCTCCCGTGATATGCAACTTAACCTCACTAACCCGACGCCCCAGCTGATTTTGATTGCTGTTCAAGCGGCTATCCGTACCTCAGGCATTGCCGCGCTAGAAGTAGCAACACTCTCAGCCATTGGCGTGATTAATGCGCTAGGTGGGGTTGCCACCCTCGGTACACTCTTTGCCGCACACCGAGCACTTTCCTTGATTGCAGGCCCGATTGGTCTTGCAGTGAGCTCTGCATGGCTTGTCGCTGACTTAGCAGGACCCGTTTATCGCGTCACCGTCCCCGCCTGCATCATTGTGGCGTACTTACGACAAAAAGCCTTATCGCAATAAGGCCACCACTCCCATTCTATCCGCTTGCCGGAGCTATTTTAATAAGGACAACATCATGTCGACATCTGTGTCTCGCCATGACCGGCTTGCGTCTCGGTTGGCGTTTATTATCAGTCAATTATTTCGAGGAGAAACCGTTTATTTATCCGAGTTATCAGAAGAGCTCAATGTCTCGACTCGTACCCTACGGCGTGACTTTAATGAGCGCCTTCAGTATTTGGACTTGGAATATCACCAAGGTGGCTATCGATTGGCGGCATCACAGCGCCCTTTTCGTACCGATAAGGACATACTGCGCTTTGCGGCTATTACGCATATCACCTCACTGTTTCCGGCTTTAGACAGAAAGCTGCTGACGGTTCTGCTCGACCCAACAATTGATTCACCGTTTATTGTTTACCATACCCCACCAGAACAGCGTCCCTCGTTGTTCGGGGGCTTTTATATCTTGACACAAGCCATTGTAAAACGGCGTTTGCTGCAATTTGCCCACCAAGGAAAAAACATCACGAACGTTGCCCCGTATAAGTTGATTTATTACCACGGTCATTGGTATCTCGCTGCCGATATCGCGCAGCACATTCATGTCTTTGATGTGATGGCCTTGCAAGATGTGGTCATGACGGCGCGGGGCTTTCGTTATCGTGAAGACCTCAACCAACGGTTATGTGAAGAGGCGTTTATTCAAGCCTTGCCCCATTACCAATATATCCAATCACTCGTTAAACTATAAGGCATTAAGATGAAAGCTATTTTTTATACTGTTTGCATCAGCAGCGCACTTTTGCTGGGATGTGATGATGCAACTTCAACTCCTGCTAAGGCTGTTTCCCAAGACATTTTGCGTGTTCAAGGATTGATTTATGATTACGACCGCAGTGTTACGCTCGGTGGTGTACTCAACCACCGTAAAGATTGCGTTTCACCAACATGGGAAACCTTAACGGATGAACAAGAAAGACCCTTGGTAGTCTATAAGTGTCAGTTAGCTGAAGGGGCATTACAAACCGCCATTAACCACGATTTAAATAACTGGTATCAAACGGCAATAGACGGTATGACTAAACTCATACCGCGCTTTGCCAATGCGGAAACACCGAAAACAGATTCAACCATTGAGGAGCAGAGGCTTACACAGGTTTTACAGGTCATCACAACACTGTCTCAACAGGACTGGTCACTACTCCGTGGCAATGTTGACCAGCCCTATGCAATGACGACACCGATTGCATTTAATGCCGGTTATACCCCGTCAGAGGAAGCCGAGCGCCAGCTTAAAGCGTGGAATGCATTAACGGAGACATTGAATGACCACGCCCCTGTTGTTGGCTTGTATTTATTGCCGTGGTTAAACCAAACGGAAAATGTCGAGGCAACGCTCCGGAAAAAGGTCTCTGAGCTTCAGCAATACAATACCAATGTACTAACACAATTTAAACACCAGCAAAATGAAGGCGTTCAAATCACGGAGCAATACATCACAGACCTAAAACGCGCACAAAAAAATGCGCAAGACTGGTCAATTACCCAAGTTTTTATTTGGAGCCTCGTTAACTCTGAAAAGCCTGTTCTAACACATGTTCTGTATAACCTAGAGGATAAACAAGGGCAGGAAGATTTTACCCCTATGATGGAAAAAACATTGAGCCGTTCAGCAAGAACGGATGCCGTCGCATGGGCGTACCAAGGTAAACTTGAAACACCTCAAATTATTAAAGGAATAGCAAAAGCGTTATTTTACTACCAAACACAATCCTTTCAAAAACCGGATATCGCCCGATATCAATACTGAGTTTTCACACGCTATTCGGCGTTCACGTCCAGTGAACGCCTGACTAAAGGGTAATCTATGTCCATTTTTAAACTTATCGCCACCTCTGTGAGCGTTGTGACACTGGTGTCTATCACTTACTACACCCAGAAGACGGTCAATAAGCAACTTACGCTTGAAGGTGAGTATACCGACGCGGAAATTCAAGCAGCTCGACTTGGGGCGACGCTTGCTTGCACAACCTTATTGGGTGGAGCCATTGAGCGACTGCTTAACGGATTATTTAGCGACAACTAAAATTCAACTATTTCAATGTAATAACAGCATAACGGCAGGCCAACGGGTCTGCCTTTTTTATTTAATCCTATCCACAAAAGGGCTTTCTTATGACACTTGAACCTATCATCGCAACACCCGTTTCCAACCACCAGCGCATGCATTTTTGGCAAACCTACTTTGGCACCGTTAAAGGCTTCGCCACCTTTGAAGTGGTCATTTTCACTATCATGGGCCAGTTCTGTGAGGAATACACGGGCGGTTATTGGGAATACTGTACCTTAACCAATGGAGGTGCGTTTATTTATCCTGATTTGGGCACCGAAAAATTAACACTGTTTAATATGCATAATGGTAATGAAGCGAAACTCAGCCCTGAAGCTGCTGGTATGGCCGTCTGTTTGATGCTGTATAGCATGTGGTCATTTAGAACTGAAAGTGAATTGCTGGTCGACCGTTTTTATCAGCTTCGTGACTACGCCATTCAACATCCTGAAAGTTCAGCTATTTTTCATCTTATCGATTAACTGCTTCCTTAATTTATTCTCTTAGTCTTACCTCTCTTATTTATTTTCAAGGAAATTTATTATGACTCGTTTAGCTTCCCGTTTTGGTGCAGCGAATAGCATTCGTCGCGACCGCCCGTTAACCACAGAAGAATTATTCCGTACTGTCCCAAGTGTTTTCTCAGAAGAAAAACACGATTCACGTAGTGAACGGTACACTTACATCCCAACCATTACCTTATTGGATAGTCTTCAAAAAGAAGGCTTTTATCCGTTCTTTGCTTGCCAGACTCGTGTGCGTGATATTAGCCGTCGAGAACACACCAAGCACATGTTACGGTTACGTCGCCATGATTAAATCACAGGGATACAAGTACCTGAAATTATCTTGCTAAATAGCCATGATGGATCAAGCAGTTATCAGATGTTGCCGGGGTTATTTAGAGCTGTATGTCAAAATGGTTTAGTTTGTGGAGACACCTTTGGTGAAGTGCGTGTACCGCATAAAGGCGATGTTGTTGGCAAGGTAATTGAAGGGGCTTATGAGGTGTTAAAAACCTTTGATACTGTGGCAGAAAAGCGTGAACAAATGCAATCTCTCATGTTACCTCCAGCAGCACAGCAAGCCTTAGCACAAGCGGCTTTAACCTACCGCTTTGGTGATGAACATCAACCTATTACCGAAGAGCAAGTATTGCAGCCTCGTCGCTGGGAGGATAAGAAAGATGATCTTTGGACGGTATATCAACGTTTGCAGGAAAATTTAATCAAGGGAGGATTATCAGGTAGGAACGCTAAAGGCAAGCGAGCTCGTACTCGTTCTGTGAATGGTATTGATGGCGATATCAAATTGAACAAGGCGCTGTGGGTCATGACAGAAAAGATGCACGAACATTTTAATGGGAGGCAAACTATTTAACAGAAGGGTCATGAGGGGGTATAATTATCTTGTTAACAACCCACTCATTAACCCCTTAACTAGATTATTAGTTTAGGTGTGATTTTTGCTTTGGGGGTGCATTTGGGGGTTAATTATTTATCCATATTAATAATTTCTTTTTAAATCATATTGTTTTTATCTATATGCGACTCCTGTGATCGCCAAACGCAGTTTCTGAATTTCTCCAAAAGTCTATATTTTCCTTTTAAATCAACAAGATTAATCACTTAGAAGTCTGTCTGATTCTCCCCTTGTTTACTGGTTTATACCCCTGTTTGGGGGCAAAATTGGGGGCATAATTTTTCCCTATTTTTTGGATGCCCCCACAATGAAGCTCAAAGCCAGTCAGCTGGATATGGGCTTAACCAGCTATAAATTTGATGAGGTGCGTAAAACCGATGTCACGATCGCGAAGAACTATCTTCGAGAAAATGAACTGAAAGAATTAAACCGTATCGTCAATATGTGGTTAGATTTTGCAGAAGACCAAGCACTGCGTCGTAAGCAAGTTTTTTTACAGGATTGGGATACAAAGCTGGATCAGTTTTTAAGTTTTAATGACCGTGAAGTTTTGCAATGTGCTGGTGGGATTAGTAAAAAAGCCTACTACTAAAAAACCAATCTGGGGGTATTAATGGGGGCACTGCTATTTATCCAACTCACCAAATGCGACTACTTTGTTCGATACCGTATCGCTTCTACAAAAGCCATAAAAGCGGGTGAGGACTGTCGACGGTTTGGGTAATACAGGTGAAAACCTTCAAAGTAAGGGCTATAATCGATTAATACAGCCTGTAACTTCCCCTTGGCAATATAAGGCTCGGCTAAATGTTCTGGAATATAGGCTATTCCCATTCCGTCCAGCGCTGCATTTAACTGGTGCAGTGTACTATTGAAAACGAGTTGCCCATCCACCTTTATACTTGTTGTATGATCATTTTGTTTAAATTCCCACGCATAAATAGCCCCCGCAGCACGATGGCGAATATTGATGCATTGATGTTCAGATAAGTCGTTAGGAAATAAAGGTTTAGGGTGCTGTTTAAAATAGTCCGGTGAAGCGACTGCAATTAAGCGCCAATCTGGCCCAATGCGAACTGCTATCATGTCTTTATTGATATCATCGCCAATTCGAATTCCTGCATCGAAACGTTCTTCAACAATGTTTGTAAAACCATAGTCCACATATATTTCTATTGTGATATCAGGATATTTTTGTAAAAAACTATTCAATATTGGTCGAATATAAATTTCGATTTGGTCATCGGTACAACTTAAGCGAATAGTCCCTCTAGGGCTGGCTCTTAACTCACTTAATGCATTAAGTTCAATATCAATCTGTTCAAATAATGGTCGGATGGCATTCATTAGCTGTGCGCCAGCCTCTGTTACTGAAACATTTCGGGTTGTTCTTGCGAGAAGTCGAATCCCTAAGCGTTCTTCCAAAAGTCGTATTGTATGGCTTAATGCCGAAGGCGTCACACCAAGTCTTGCTGCCGCTTTTGTAAAACTTTGCTCTTGAGCAACGATAAGAAAAGCGTGCAAGTCATTCATTTTACCTTTCATCATTAATGAATTTTTCTCACAAGTTCATGAAGATTATACCCACTAATTAAATTATTACCTGTATGCCATGATGATGTCCATTAAATATCGTAGTTACATAGGCGAATATAATTGATGGATAATGCCATTTTTCAAGAGCGAAATTTTCCTGAAAGAGCGAACTGGAGTGCAGTTTTTGCCATGACGCTATGTGTTTTTGTATTGATAGCCTCAGAATTTATGCCTGTGAGCTTGTTAACACCGTTAGCGCTTGATTTTCAGGTGACAGAAGGAATGGCGGGACAAGGTATTACTATCTCAGGAATATTTGCTGTCATAACGAGCTTATTTATTTCTGCACTTACTCATAATTTAAATCGTAAAACCTTATTGCTAGGGCTTACGGTCTTAATGGGGGCGTCAGGCGCGATGATTGCTTTAGCCACCAATTATTATACTTATATGGTTGGCCGTGCGCTAATCGGTATTGTTGTTGGCGGTTTTTGGTCTATGTCTGCTGCGATAGCAATGCGCCTTGTGCCGATAGATCAAGTTCCTAAGGCACTGGCTATTTTCAATAGCGGCAATGCGCTAGCAACTGTCATTGCTGCACCTTTAGGGGCTTATTTGGGCTCAACTATTGGATGGCGAGGGGCATTTTTAGGCTTGGTGCCTATCGCGATTGCAACTATTGTGTGGTTGTGGGTGAGTTTACCCTCAATGCCAACTGATCCGAACAGTCATCAAAATACGCCTCAGATTTTCAGTATTTTTAGCTTCTTTAAATATCGCGTTATCACACTGGGTATGCTTGCTATCGGGTTATTTTTTATGGGGCAGTTTACCTTATTTACCTATGTGCGTCCTTTCCTTGAGACCGTCGTAAAAGTCGATATCTCGATGGTGACATTTAGTTTGTTACTTATTGGTATTACGGGATTTATCGGAACTCTACTGATTAATCGTGTATTAAAAATAGGGTTCTATCAAACATTAATCGCCATTCCACTATTGATGGCCAGTATTGCGGTATCACTTATTTTCTTTGGCTATTCCAGTCTTACTTCCATCGTATTATTGAGTATTTGGGGTTTTATCGCGACTGCGGCGCCTGTTGGTTGGTGGAGTTGGATACCTCGAATATTTTCAAATAGTGCAGAAGCAGGAGGGGGATTGATGGTTGCTGTGATCCAACTTTCCATTGCCTGCGGCGCTTCGGTGGGAGGCATAATATTTGATTTGATGGGCTATGAAAGTACCTTTGCAGTCAGTGCGTTATTTCTTGTAGTCGCAGCAATACTTGTTCAATGCACAGCAAAGGCTGAAAAGGAAACATAACCCATGGGCTGGAATATCACCAAAACAAGCAGTGATAGAGCTTTTCCAAAGAAATGACTAAAAGAGGATGTACATTATGGATCATGAACGTAGAGATTTATTGAAATTAACGGGGGCAAGTATTGCTGTTGCAGGTATGGCATCGATAATTACAGCGCCAGTATTAGCGCAACCAAATACAAATTTCAGTGAGCTATGGGATAAAACCTTTGTAAAAAGTGATAAGGTTGAACATAAAAAAGTCACATTCAAAAATCGTTATGGTTTAGCCTTAGTCGGAGATTTATATCAACCTAAACATAGCAATGGGTTATTTGCTGCAATTGTATTGAGTGGTCCATTTGGCGCAGTAAAAGAGCAGTCTTCGGGGTTGTATGCACAAACATTAGCAGAGCGTGGTTTTATTACTCTAGCATTTGATCCCTCTTTTACTGGAGAAAGTGAGGGTGAGCCTCGAAATGTTGCTTCTGCGGATATCAATACGGAAGACTTTAGTGCTGCTGTCGATTTTTTAGGGCTACAGCCAAATGTGGATCGCGAGCGTATTGGTGCGTTAGCTATCTGCGGATTAAGTGGTATGGCTTTAACTGCAGCGAGTAGCGATTCACGTATTAAAGCCGTAGCGACAGCATCAATGTACGATATGTCTCGCAGTATTAGCCGCGGATACCAAGATAGTTACACCATTGAAGAACGACATAAAGTGATTGATTATCTTAGCCAGCAGCGCTGGAAAGATGCAAAAAACGGACACTATGCTTTAGGTTACCATGAGGTGCCATTCGATGAAGATGGCAATATTATCGAGGGACAACGTGTTTTACCGGAGACTCTGCCAGAGAATGCACCGCCTGTATTAGCCGCATTTTTTGATTATTACCGTACTCCTCGAGGTTTTCATCCCCGTTCAATTAATTCAACAACCGCGTGGACAGCAACAACGCCTATATCTTTTTTTAATTTTCCTATGCATACCAATATTGAAATGATATCACCAAGACCAATTTTGCTGATTGCAGGGGAAAATGCACATTCTCGTTATTATTCTGAAGATGTGTACAAAGTAGCTTCAGATCCTAAAGAACTCTTGATTATTCCAAATGCTGATCATGTTGATTTATATGATAATCTAAGCAAGATCCCTTTCGATAAACTCACTGTTTTCTTTCAACAGAATTTATAAATATAGTAGCACATTATTTTTAGTAAAATAATGTGCTTGCTGTCAGTTACTGCGTTACATCTGTTGGTGGCACTCAATTTCGCCAGTAGGCAACGCAAACGCTAGAACGGTATCTGATCAAAGGGTTTGTGATGGATGATGAGCGGCTGAATTACTTACTAGCGGTTCATAACTATAAAAAGTGTATTAAGAACCTCCCAGTATTCGTTGGGCATTACAGATTTTAGTTGGGTTGACTTTCTAACTAGAAATCAGCCTTAGAAAAACCGGTCATAACATCCAGTTCCATTTCGCGGCCTAATGCCGTCATTGGATGGACAATGGTCAAGCCTCGCACGGATTTTTTCAGCTTGCCAAGGTCGGCTTGTTCTTTCTTAGTGATGGGACGCTTGAACGGCATATCTACTAGTTTTTGCGCTTCTTTGCTTAGTTTTTTGTTACGCTCCGCCTTCAGACGAGCGATTTCAATTTCCAGTGTCGCTTTTTCTTTCTCTAGTTCTGCGTGTTTTTCTACTTCACTCGTCAGTTGCATACTTGCCATCTGGCGACGAATAAGATCTAAACGGTCGCTAAGAAGCTTAATTTGTGCTTTTTCGATTTCTTTCATTATATTAATTAACCGTGAATAAATTTCTTGCCGGCAAGTATACACTATTCTAGATAAGGGGGGAAAAGGGATACAGGCTAATACCCATGTGAGGCTACCTTTATTGTCCATCATTCATGGAATGAAAACAACATAACTACCTTATAAATCAATTTCCATTCAACTATTCATCATATTTCGTCTTTTGTATCCTAGTAACATCATGATTAAGTTGTTGCATTTCGGTATCATCACTGACCTTTCTGACATATTATATTTAATTTTCTGAAAAATTATTATTTTTAGTTGATTTATCGTTGGTATATAGCGAAATATAATGAGGTATAGATGAGATCATAATGACTAAACGTAAATTTATTACACGTACAGAAGTTAATTCTTTATTGGATGCTACAAAGCAAGGTCGCTATCCTAATCGAGACTATTGCTTGTTATTAATGAGCTTTTTGCATGGATTAAGAGTTAGTGAGCTCACTCATATCACAATGTCTGATATTGATTTGGTGCAGAAAGTGATATTTATTAGGAGACTAAAAGGAGGGCTGTCTACCGTACAGCCTATAATTCCCGAAGAGTTTAATGCGATTGAAAAATGGTTAGTTGAAAGAGATTCTTGGAAAACAGCAGGGTCAGATTGTTTATTTATTTCACAAAAGGGAAGCCAAATTTCTCGTTATCAAATTTATCGCTTATTTGAGCAGTATGGCAAAATAGCAGGGCTTCCTGTAAAGCTTCATCCTCATATGCTAAGGCATGCATGCGGTTATGCTTTAGCTGATTTGGGTAGGGACACTCGATTAATCCAAGACTATTTAGGGCATCGAAATATCGCCCATACTGTAATTTATACTGCTAGTAATGAAAAAAGATTTAGTGGTATTTGGTCGAATCAATAAGTAATTTAATGAGTTGTGTCAATATAAAGCTAGCACTAAACATAATAATATGAACTAAACACCAAGAATACCTCAGTTATTTAGGTAATTGATTTTATAAAACTGAGGTATTCTTATGCATATTAAGGGTAGTAATTATTTTTAAAGCCATAAACAACATACTCAAGTAATTTATTTTCCAGCCTTTAAAAATAAGATTAGTTTATAATTTTATTTATTCTTTTTTTTTGAATCATCATAATTTAATTACTCTAATTGCGAGTATAGGTGGTTCGCTTTCTCAGTTAACTAATTATTATCATATTTCAATCATTTTTTTTACAGTAATAGTCTATTTTTGACTATCAAATAAAGTTATTCTGTGAAAGGTCACCATATAAGTGAAATCATTTAGATGATAAGTTCATATTTTTGGTTTTTGTGAGTTAAAAACATCTTATTGATGATTTAAAACACATTAATTTAATATACAATAAAAAAATTAATTAATTATCAATAATAATCAATCGGATAAAATAAAATATCT
>UMKD01028448.1_pt1 | contig 12332 bp, 13 predicted proteins | sample 1966221 | NCBI WGS metagenome assembly UMKD01 (sample SAMEA4836167, study PRJEB28245) | human gut metagenome | biome: gut microbiome; material: fecal sample | place: Denmark | collected 2008
ATGGATTTAGAAGAGTTCGACCCGGAGTTAATAGGGTATAAGGAATTTGATATATCTAAACCTAGGTGGTCAAGGATAATGTCAATGTTGAAAGAACAAGAATACATACAGGGTATTGACGTATGGTATTCACTAGACCAAGATTACCCAAGGGTGAAATTGGCTAGACCTGAAATAACATTAAAGGGCTTAGAGTATCTTAATGAAAACAGCATGACGAAAAAAGTACATAATGCTGCCAAAGGAATAAAAGAATTGATATAGGCATCTTAACAGTAGTTAGGGTGCTTTTTTAATATAAAAATTGACCCGGACAAGTCATTAAAAGGTCTATTTTTTTATGTCAATTATTTACTCATGGCTAAGAGAATAACAGAGCCAACTACAGTACTGGTACCGACCAGAATAAAAAGGAGAGTAGAGATTATGGAATGGTTAAACGAAATATTGAAGGATGTTGAGGGTAAGGAAGAAATAATCAAGTCTATCAAAAAGGGCATAGGTGAAAACTTTGTATCCAAGGCAGACTTCAATACGAAAAATGAGACAGTCAAGACACTAGAAAAAACAATTAGGGACAGAGATGAACAGTTAGAGGCCTTGAAAAATTCTAAGGAAGATACGCAGACCCTAAAGGCTACGATTGAGACCTTACAGAAGGAAAACAAGGCCAATGAAGACAAGTACCAGGCAGATATAAAGGCTATGAAGCTGGATAGCGCTATAAAGCTTTCAATAGCTGGCAAGGTGCATGATGAAGAATTGGTTACTGGTCTGTTTAATAAAGACGCCTTAATTGTTGGAGATGATGGTAATATAATAGGTCTTGACGAGCAGTTAAAGGGCTTGCAGAAAGACAAGGCATTTCTATTCAAGGAAGCCGGAGAACCTGCAGGCGGTAATAATGGTGGGGTAGATTTTAAATTTGGGGCAGGCAAGAACGAACCAAACGTTACCGATGATGCCTTAAATAATGTGTTTGGCCTGCCAAGTAAAGAGTAGAGAGGAGTTAAACTATGAGTTACAATTACGCAGAGAGATTTGAAAGACAGATTGAAGCTAAGTATAAGCACGGATTAACAAGTGCTGACATGGCAACTAATAACAAGTATAAGTTTATAGATGCCCAGACAATAAAGATACCAACAGTAGCGGTATCAGGTTACAAGGATCATAAAAGGGATGGTTCAGTAAATAAGGGAACTATCACAAATGAATGGACACCATACAAGCTAAAGCATGATAGAGACATATCATTCTATGTTGACGAGATGGATGTCGACGAGACTAACCAGGTCTTAAGTGCTGGTAATATAACGGCTACATTCATGGAAGACCAGGCAATACCAGAAGCAGATGCCTATAGATATTCAAAGTTATATGCAGATGCTAAGGAGCATGGGGCAACAGTAGATACTACGCCTTTGACAGCTCAAAATATCCTGGAGATATTTGACAAGGCTATGGAAGCCATGGACGAGGCAGGTGTACCATCTGAAGGTAGAAAGATGAAGGTCACACCTAAGGTATACACTATGCTTAAGAATGCTGAAAAGGTACAGAGAACACTAGAGATAACTGGTGGGGCTGATATCAATAGAAATGTTAGAAGTCTTGACGAGGTTGAAATTCAGAAGGTACCATCTGACAGGTTCAAGACTAAGTATGATTTTGACAATGGTTTTGCTGCCGGTGGTTCAGCTAAGCAGATGCACATGATCATATACCATCCAACTGCTATAATTGCACCTATCAAGGTACAAGATGTGTATTTGTGGCCAAAAGGGTCAGACCCACAGGCGGCATTTGGTTGGTTATATCAGAATAGATCATTTATGGATTTATTCTTAATCAAGCAGAAAAAAGAAGGCGTGTATATAGTGGCTGAAACAGAATAGGGGGTAAATTATGTACGCAATATTAGGAAATAGAGAGCATAAGATAGATGAATCAGAAAAGGCTTCTTATCTAGCTGAGGGTTACTCAATATATGATGATAATTTTGACCTGGTAGAACAGCCAGATCAGGATACATCTAGTGAGGAACTAGAAAAGCTAAAGGCAGAGAATAAGAAGCTAAAAGCTGAAAATACCAAGCTTAAGAATAAACTTAAGAATGTTGAAGACCATTCAGATGGAGAATCAGAGGGGCAGTAATATCTACTGTCCCTTTTATAATAAAGGACGGTGATAGATATGTATGCAACGATTGATGATTATATAAGACTTGGGTATGAGGAACTGGATGATAAGACCGAGGTGTACTTAGAGAGGGCCTCAAGGCAAATTAATACAATTTGTTTTGGCCGTATTGAGGGCTATGGATTTGATAACCTTACTAAGCACCAACAGGGATTAATCAAAGAAGCTGTATGCGCACATGCTGAATTTTCCTATACTTATAAGGACTATCTAAGCGCACCAGTTGCCAGCTTTTCCGTATCTAAAACATCTATAAACTTTGGTGATGTTGGTACCACCCTAAATGGAGTTAAAACATCTAGTCAGGTTATAGAGTTTTTGAGAGGTACAGGGCTACTTTGCCGGGTGCTAAGATGATTAAGTTCCCGACACCACCACCTTGGATATTAAACACACCTATACAAATTATCGCTGAAATAGACGGTGAGGACGGTGTGGAAGAAAAAGTTATATTTGATGGTAAGGCCTACTATGAGGAAGGTGTAAAGCGTGTGGTAAACGAGAATAAGCAAATAGTTGAGCTGTCCGGCTTAGCTATTGTTTATGACAATATAGCCTTTGATAAGGCCTTTATAAGGATTGATGGTAAGGACAGGGCAATATACAGGACTTCAAGACCGAGAAATCCTGACGGGTCTATCTACTCAACTGAAATGGAGCTGATGTAATGTCAAAGGTTAATATAAGTATAAATCTTAATCAGTCAGCTATTGATAAGATTAAAGAGGCAGCAGGACCAGCCCTAGAAATGACTATGGATGCATTGGCTACAGAGGTTGAAAATAAACAGGTAGTACCCTTTAGAGATGGTATATTGAAAGACTCAGAATCACATGGCGTGGTGGAGAATAAAGGTTTTATATCATGGGATACACCGTATGCAAGACGTTTATACTACCATCCTGAATATAATTTCAGTAAGGAAAAACACGTCAACGCACAGGGTCTATGGATGGATTACTGGATACACGGTGATGGTAGAAACTGGCTGACAAATGCTGCCGGTCAATTTCTAAAACAAAAGTCTGGGGGTGTGATTAAGTGATAACAGCCTCTAATGTTAAAGACTACCTAAAAGGTAGCATAGATGGAGTAAATAACTGGTTCAGTGGCTCTCTAAGGTCTAATAAAGAGAAAGGTATATGTATCTATTCTAAACAGGCTATGGGGCGTAATAAAGTTTGCCTAGGCGGTTTAGATAATACAAGTACATTTGTCCAAGGCTATTCTATTTTGATTCACTGGAATAAGAACGCAAATGAATCAGAACAAAAAGCCATGGAAGTATATGAGGCTTTATGGGGGCAGAATCCAGTTATAAATAAACATAAGGTGATAAAGATTGATTTAAGGGATGCCAACCCAATTGGCGTAGGAGTTGATGATAACGGTATATACGAGTTTGTAATCAACTTTGATATTTTATATGAAAGGTAGGAAAGAACATGGCTAAGAATAATAATGTTACTGGAGTATATCCGGTTTACAAGATAAAATTTAAGGTCGGTACTAAGGGTAAGGCTTCGACAGGCGCATCCGATATGGCCGTAATAAAAGACCTTGAGACATTCTCGCTATCTATTGATGGCAATGTGGAAGAGTGGACACCAATGGATACAGATGGATGGGCTAGAAGGCTTATGACAGGAAAGGCCTTTAGTATCTCGCTTAATGGTAAGAGACATGTGGGGGACCCTGGTAATGACTATGTGGCGGACGTTGCATGGAAGGATGGTCTTGACTGCTCTACTAAGGCGGAAATTGAGTTCCCTAATGGCGCTAAGCTTAAGTTTGATTGTGTAATTGACGTCAAAAACGTTGAAGGTGCAGACTCAACTAATGTTGCACCACTTGAATTTGAGTTACTATCAGACGGTAAGCCAGAGTTTACACCGGCCCCCCAAGCATAGAACCTGACCCTGGTTCGTTGGGTTAAATAATGGGTGATGTTAATGTTTTATGTAAGGGCCGTACTTGTTGCGGTCCTTGTTATGTTAGAGATAAGGAGAGATAGAAAAATGGCAAAGCAGTTTTATGATATATCAAATAAGTTAACTAGACAAAAGCCAGTAGTCAAGTTTGAAGAGGGTAAAGAGTTCAAGATCAATAGTACTTTAAAGGGGGCTATAGCCATGCAGGGCTTAGCTGAGAGTGGCAAGGAAGACCTAAACACTCTTAGGGAAATGGTCGCAATAGGTATTGGCGTTGAGGGGCTGGCCTATGTCGATTCACAGGAATTTACCCTAACTGACTGGCAGACTATCGTTGAAACGATATCTAATGCCATGATGGGCGTTGATGACGAGGAAGAAGAGGCAGCAACTGAAAAAAAGTTAGATGGTATGACCTTGTAGAAGACTGGGAACTGATAGAGGCATCATTCCTAACTCAGTATGGCATAAGGCTAAGGGGTTCTGATTTAGAATGGGACGAGTTTTGTACATTACTTAGTGGAATAATGCCTAAAACACCCCTTGGTCAAGTTGTATCTATAAGGTCAGAAGATGACAAAGAAATGCTGAAAAACTTCAATGAACATCAAAGAAAGATAAGACGTGATTGGAGAAGTAAGCAGGCAAAGCTAAGAACAGATAAGGAAAATGAACAGATGATGAAGCAACTAGAACAGATGTTTGCTAAGGCATTTGGCTAGAATGAGAGGTTAAAGAAAGTGAGGTGAGGATAATGTCAGATGGTACAGTTGGTACAGTCAAGTTAGGGGTTGAGTTGGATGCAGATATATCTAAGTCGCTAAATAAGGTTGCTGATACCATATCAAGTAAGATTAAGTCTATGTTTGAAACACCTGAGGGGGCTACAAAAATTGGTGAGGCCTTTACTAAGTCTATGGAAAAATCCATGGATAGGGTTGAAAAAGTAATGTCTAATGTTGATACCACTATGGAGCAAACTGTAAATAAGGTTGATGCAGCCTTGCAGAAAATGATTAACGGTATAAGCAAGGCAGTAGGTATACTTATAGAAAAGCTTAAGGCCTTAAATCTGCAACAGATAAACCCTAAGCCTGATGTAATTCCTGACGTAACTGATAAGATAAGCATACCGCAACCAAGAGCACCGCCGGTTAAGACTGGTATTAAGGCTGATATGCAGTACTACCAAGACCAGATTGCAATAATACAAGAAACTATAAACTTACAAGAGTCTGCTGCTAGCAGTCACGTAAAAAGGGTTAAAGAGCTAGAGGCCCAGTACAAGAAGACGGCTACGGCTATGAAAAATGTCGGAGGCCGTATTAAAGAGGTGTTTGACCCTAATGCTCCAGGAGCTAAAAAATTAGCAAGTGATATAGCTAAGGAAAATGCTGCAATAGACAAGATAGGATTAAGTATAAACAACTTAAATTCTAAACTAGGTCAAACCGAAAGACATATGAAGGCCTTACAGGATAAGGCAAGCACCGCCACAAACGGTGTAAATAAGGCGGTATCAAAGGCTAGTACACAGATTAACAGTAAGCTAAGGGGCGCATCTGTAAGAGCCTTTAAGGGCATTCGTAAGGCCATGCTGCTACCTTTCAAGCCTACCATATTAGGTTTTAGAAAAGTGGGAGACGCAGCGCATAATGCTGGGATGAGAGGAGCTAAAGGTTTTAATACATTAGACAAGTCATTTTGGAAGGTGTTTAAAAGGCTATTTATAATTGGTGTAATTTCTAAGATGCTAAGAGGACTTACTGGTTATATAGGTGATGCCTTGATGGCCAACGAGCAATACAGGGCTTCACTTGATACAGTAAAGTTAAACCTAGCAGCAGCCTTCCAGCCTATAATGGATGTCATAATTCCAGCCCTTACTAAGTTGATGGCTTGGCTTGCAAAGGCTACTGGATACATGGCTGCCTTTATTGCTACTATGTTTGGTACAACTTACAAGGCTAGCGTTGAAGGTGCTAGACAGTTAAATGCGCAGACTACAGCTTATAAAGAAATGAGTAAGCAGTCACAAAAGACAGCCAGTAAGGTTAAGAAGTCAGCTAAGGAAATGATAGGATCCTTAGCGGGATTTGACGAGATTAATACTATAAGTCTTAAGACTGACAAGGTAGATACTGGAGCTGATGAAGCAAGTAAGGCACCAAGCTGGGCTACGGCGGCAACTACTGAAATTGGTGATACATCTAAGTTTGATAAGTTTAAGGATATCCTAAAGGGTATATTTAAGCCTTTCCAAGAATCATGGGCTAATGAAGGGCAGAATACCATAAATGCATTTAAGTATGCCATGGGTGAAATATCTGAACTGGCTAAGTCAGTAGGTAGGTCTCTATACGAAGTGTGGACAAATGGCACCGGAACTGAGATGTTGGATTCAATCCAAAGGCTACTTCAAAATATCTTATATCTAATTGGTGATATAGCTAAGTCATTTAGGCTAGCATGGGATGATGAGGGCAGAGGTACTCAGATAATCCAAAATATTGCTGATGGAATAATAAATACCATTAAGCTATTTGAAAGTATTACAGCAAGTATCAGAGAAGTGTGGAAGGCAGTAGGTGATGAGATTGCAGTAAATTGCCTTGATATACTTAAGAATGTTACACACCTGTTTGCTGAAATACCTAAGATTTTTAAGGAGTCATGGGACAAGAATCAGATAGGTACTGAATTTCTGATGCATATAGGAGATGGATTTAACAACCTACTTGGCTTAATAAGTGATGTTACAAAGGCCATGGATGATATGTGGGCTAAGTTTGGACCATCTATAACAGATACCGTAATGCAGTGTATGAACGCTACAGGGGCGTTATTTGAATCTATGACTATTGGCTTTAGAGGTGTCTGGGATAATGGCGGTAACCACTTATTTGAATCAATAGGCAGACTTGCAACAAGGTTGTTTGAGTTAGCAGGTCGAATATATTCAGAGTTTATCGCCCCAACTGCGGGTAAGTTCCTAGAGGTGTTAGGTCCAGCTATAGGTACAGTTTTAGACATAATTGCTAGCCTGCTTGATAAATTTAGTGAATTAATTGAGTGGTTGTTACAGGAAGGGAATCCAGCATTTGAAGTGTTTGGAGCCCTTATAACTGGATTGGCGGCATTTCTTGCAATCTACGAGGGTAAAATACTAGCAGTGAATATAGCTAAAGGAATACTAGCAAAAACCACAGCTATTATGACTACAGCCCAAAAGGGGTTTAACGCAGTTATGGCGTTCGCCGCCACCCCATTAGGTGCAGTGGCATTAGCTATAGGTGCGGTAATAGCTATCGGGGTATTGTTGTGGAGAAACTGGGATAAAATCGGACCAGCAATAACTAAAATTTGGGAAAATATCAAAACAGCTTGCGTAAATATATTCACGTCTATTGGTAAGTTTATATCTGATACTTGGGATAAGATTGTATCCGGTATAACAAGTTTTGGATCAAGAGTATTCAAAGGCCTAGGAGACTTGGCTACTAAAATAATAAAGGGCGCCGGAGATTTTGCAACGAAGATTTATTCCTGGTACGTTACCCTATGGGCTAATATTATCAAATATTGCATAGACGGTATAGGTAAGGTCCTATCAGCAATAGTTAACTTCTTTAGTAGGTTCTTAAATGCTGGGTGTGACCTAGTGAGACATATAGCTAGAGGTATTTCAAACACTATGCACAGTGCCGTTACAGCTATGGCTAACGTTGGAAGGAGTATCTATAATGCTATTAGGAAAATTAGCTTATTTAATATAGGTAAGAACCTAATCCAGGGGCTATGGAATGGCATATCTTCGGTAACAGACTGGATTCTTGATAAATTAGGTGGCTTCTGTGATAGCGTAGTTGATAAAGTAAAAGACTGGTTTGGTATAGCATCACCATCTAAGGTATTCAAAAATGAGATAGGTAAGTGGATACCTAGAGGTATGGCCATTGGTATTGAGGCAGAAACTGACAAGGTATCTAAGGCTATGGACGGTCTTATGGAAATACCTGCTCTAAGACAGCCAGAATTGTCGTTTATGGGTGAACCTAGGCCGCCACAACCACCCGATAAAGATAGTATTGTAAAAGAGATACTAGAAATTATGAACGGTGGAGATGATGACAAGAACCCACAGCCTAAGCCTATTCACGTTACCCTAGAGGTTGATGGTGAGGTAATAGGTAAGAAGTCAGTGGAGTATATAGATGACGTTCAGAAGCGTATAGGAAGGCCAGTATTTGGTTAGAAAGGAAGATAGATGATAAGTGTAAACGGAGTTAATATAACACCATATATTAAGACCTGCAAGACATCTTTACAGGATCTAGACTCAGATTCATCTGTCAGAAATGTTAAAGGTGAAATGATGAGGGATAGGATAGCGGTTAAACGCAAACTTGAACTAGAGTTTTGTCCTTTAGAAAATGATGATATTAAAAGAATCCTCGGTGCAATATCCGGGGTTTTCTTTAGTGTCACATTTATAGATCCACTAGAGGGAGAAATAACAAGGCAGATGTACTGCGGGGATAGGAGTGCAGCACTATACAACAGTAAAAAAAGACTGTGGTCAGGTCTTAAATTTAACTTGATTGAGAGGTGATTGATTTGGTTGATATGAAATTGATAAAAGAGGCGTTTGCTGAGCCCTCAAGAGAGTTAAGCTGTAACATTACTATAGGGGAGACGGTTTACAATGATGACTTTATAGAAAAATTTAAAATAGTAAAGGGGCTGTCTGAGGCTAAAGAGTTTGAAGTGGGTACAGCCTTCATGTCCTCTATTAATCTGAAAATGGTTGATAAGCTAGGAGAATTTAATAAGGCAGCCTTCAAGGATAAAACTTGTAAAGTTGAGATAGGTGTTAAGACTTCTCAGGGTGTTGGTTTTGTAAAAGTCGGTGAATATTTTATAGATTCAGTGGGGTCAGACAAGGCTAGCTGGACTTTAAAAGGCTATGATAAGATGTGTAAATTCAATGTCAAATATGACTGCAAATTAGACTTCCCTACAACATTAAAAAGTGTTGTTCTTGATATATGTAAAATGTGTGGAGTAGAGCCATCAAGTGGCATTAAGAGCTCAACAGGGGTTCTTAATAAAACTATCAAGTACAAGCCTAATTTCTATGAGATGACCTGCCGTGAAGTTTTAGCACAGGTTGCGGAATTGTGTTGTGGTTGGGCTTACATTGACACAGAGACACAAAAATTAGAAATATGCAGCGGTTACTCAAGTGATTCAGATATAAAAATAAATGATGATAATTTGATCGTTTTTAAGGAACTCAAGAGCAGCACTAACTCAGATACTAAAATACAAATTGACAGTGTGAAGATTATACAAAAGGGCGCTGATGATGCAGATTATAACGCAAATAGTCCTAGAAAATTCCATATAATCGATAATATATGGATCCAGGGTAACGGGCATGAATTTTTAGACTATGCTACTAAGTCATACAACTTTAGTGAGCTGTCAGCTCTAAGCATAAAATACAATGGTAATCCAGCTCTAGAAAACAACAAATTTGTTGCAGTGAATAGGGCTGGTAAGATATACAGATTCTTACCTCTTGTAAGAAGGCTTACTTATAATGGTGGCTTAGTAGAGGAGTGTGAGTGTCCTCAGATTAATTATGACCCTACTAATAGGCGTAAAGACCTTGTCAGGCACATAGAGAAGATATCAGCGACACTTAGGGTTATGGATGAAAAAATACAGGCTAAGGTAGGCACTGAGGAGTTCGCAACGCTTGTTGAACAGACCAAAGAAGAGATAAAGGCTCTAGCTAAGAGCATCAATCTTACTGGTTACGTTAAGTTTGAGGACCTTAAAAAGGTCAATGGTACTACTGAGATAAATGGCGGTAACATTACTACTGGTGTAATCCAGTCAAGAGACGGTGGTTTTGGCATCGACCTAGACAATAAGACATTTTTCTTAGGACGTGATTTAGAACACTACGCCCTACTTTTTGATGGTAGAAACTTAAAGTTTGGTGCTGGTGGGATTAAGTCTGAACATTTCTCAGAGGGGCTAAAACAGGAGCTAAAAGGAAAAGATGGTCAATCACAATATGTACACACAAGATACTCAGACACAGGGGGTACTACGGGAGCTATTTTTATAGAGCCTTCTAGTGAGTTCGGTGAGCCACATAAATATATAGGATTTGCCATAACATCAAATAAAGGTGCACCGGCGCTAAAATCAGCTTACACATGGTCTAAATATATAGGAGAGGATGGATCTAAAGGTAGCCCTGGAGAGCCTGGTACTGATGGTAAAACACCGTACTTTCATATAGCATGGGCAGACAATTCAAGTGGTTCGAGTGGTTTTACCACATCTGGGGGGACTAATAAGCCTTATATGGGAACCTATACAGATTTTACTGAAAGTGATAGTATTGACCCGGGTAGATATAAATGGGTTAAGGTAAAAGGTGATGATGGAGAATCCTTTAAATATAATCTAATTTCTAATGGTGATTTTCATATAGATGTCACAAAGGCAGAAGCAGGGTATAAATCTTCTGAACTGAATAGATGGCAGTTTAAGAACGATTCAGATAAGTCAAAAGCTTACATTAAGAAACCTAGTGGTAAAAGCTGGGTTGGCTTAGAAGTGAATGCTACTGATACACTAGAAATAAATCAGTATCTGGATTTAAAGAAAAATACTAAGTACTATATAAAAGCAACAATTGCCTCCGAAGAGATGAAGTTATATTATAATGGTTTACATTACAGTAACATCACATCTATCAAAGACAACTACGACGATTTCACAACTATAAATATGTCATTTACGACACATGATAGTAATACTCATTTTATTCAATTAGATTGTAGGAAGAAAACGACGGTTCGCGATGTGATTATATCAGAAGAACCAATTTCAGATAACACAGAGTGGTACCCGTCAAAATTTGATGGGATAGGACAAGATGGAAAAGATGGTAAAGCCGGTCCCCAGGGACCACCAGGACCACCTGGAGAAAAGGGCGCACCAGGTACTCTTGCAGATTTACCTGAATGGGTAAAAGAGTGGAACGGTACATCAACTACAATCAATGGCAAATATGTTATAACTCCGCAGGCTTACATAGGTGAGAGCGAGAGGGGTATATTCATAGGTAAAGACTGCGTTAGAGATTCTAACGGGCAATCATATAGCGGCATTGTTGGATATAACAGACCTGATATAACATTTAATATAAAGCCTAATGGGACTTTATTTATCGGTAAAGATCCTAACAATAGGATAGAGGTTGACCACTACGGAGCGCTTAAAGTGCCTAAAATTAAAACAAGTGATATAGTTGGTGATGGAAAATTAAATCTAGATTCAGGCGGAAGCGCTAAAATTGCTGTAAAGAGTGGAGTGGTTTATTTATCTTCGGGAGAGGGGAGTGTGATTACGGGGGGGAATAGAATTGTACTTAATAGTAAAAATGGTAATATGATTTTTACCGCAGAAGGGAGCAACAATTGTATTACTTGCAGCACAATTAAACCGTTAGCGTCAAAAGACAGCAGTGTATTTCTGGGATTTTCGGAGTCTGGACTAGACGCCAGAGAATTTAGAACTAGAAACAGTGGGTATCATTCAGACGATTTGTTATACACTAATTCTAGCTATGGATTTTTTGCAGACGACACCCTGATTCGTTGTTCAGCAGTAAGGGCTTCAAAAGGAGGGTTTGTAAACTTAGCTTGTAGAAGTTTCGATAATGTGTCTGATTTAAAAATTAAAGAAAATATCTCTTTTGTAACTAAAAAAGATGTTATATTAAAAGAAAACAAAGATTTCATACCTTCAAAATTGGAAGATAAAGATATTTTAGATTTTGTGAAAAATATTAGACTTGCTACTTTTAATTATAAAGGCTCGAAAAGAAGCTCGTTCTCTATGATTGCACAGGATGTAAACTTGTACAAAGGTGTTAGAGATTATCTAATTACTGAAAATAATCAAGACGAAAATGACAAGAGCAATAGGTACTTAGCAATAAATCAAGTAAATTATCACTCCTGTTTGCATAGAGCTTTTCAGTTGCACTTAGAAGATTTTGAAAAGGAAAAAGAAAATAATGCCAGATTGGAAGAAAGGGTCAGAATACTGGAAACTGAAATATCAGAAATAAAAAAATTACTTAAGAAAGAGGGTGAGTAAATGTTAAAA
>UMKD01024930.1_pt1 | contig 12213 bp, 8 predicted proteins | sample 1966221 | NCBI WGS metagenome assembly UMKD01 (sample SAMEA4836167, study PRJEB28245) | human gut metagenome | biome: gut microbiome; material: fecal sample | place: Denmark | collected 2008
CCGAGAATTCCAATGCACTCGACTATCTCCGCTGCCATTTTGAGGGGCAGAAAAAGGTCTTCTTCTTCGACACGCGCGAGCAGTACCTCACGATGGTCCACAGCATGAACCAGTCGGACTACCGCGGCAAGCTCATTTTGCAGGAGTTTATCCCCGGCGGCGACGACGCGATGCGCGTGCTCAACAGCTATTCGGACCTTGACGGCCATGTGCGCGCAATGTGCCTCGGCCAGCCGGTGCTCGAATACTACGACCCCAAGTCCGTCGGCAACTATGCCGCCATCATCTCGCGCGGCGATCAGGCGTTGTATGACAAAATGCAGGAGTTTCTCGAAAAGCTCGGCTACGTCGGTTTTTCGAACATCGACATGAAGTACGATTCCCGCACGGGCCGCTACGTGCTCTTCGAGATCAACCCGCGCCTTGGCCGCAGCAGCTATTTCTGCCGTGCCGCGGGGCTGAACATGATGAAGCTCCTGACTAACGATGTCGTCTACGGCAAGCGCGAGGACTGCGTCTACAACCACACCGTCGCCCTCTGGCAGAACGTGCCGACCGGCATTCTGCGCCGCTATGTCAAGGATCAGGAGCTCTCCGACGAGCTCAAGCAGTTCAAGGGCATGCACACGCTCTTCTGCAAGGGTGATCTGCCGCTCTCTCGACTCTATCGCCTGCTGCGCTACTACGCCGCGCAATACCACAACTTCCGCGACTACTACTTCGATAAAAAGTGACTCCTATCAAAAGAAAAAGGAACGGCTCGTGCCGTTCCTTTTTCTTACCAGAATTTTTTCTTTTTGCACACCCACAGGCTCAGCACCACCACGGCGACACTCACAAGAATGATCGCGGGGTAGCCGTATTTCCAGTGCAGCTCCGGCATGCCGGAAAAGTTCATACCGTACCAGCCGACAAGCAGTGTCAGCGGCAGAAAGATCGTCGTCACGATGGTCAGGATCTGCATGATGCGATTCTGCCGGATGTCGATTTCCGACTGGAACAGCGACTGGATCTGCGTGCAGTATTCGCGCAGCAGCTGCGATTCCTCGCGCAGGCGGATGACGCGCTCTTCAAATAATCGAAACAGCCCGCACTCCTCGTCCGAAAAGTAGCCGTTCTCATTTTCCCGCAGCTCGCACGCCACGTCGTCGAGCTGGGAGTAGTAGCGGTACCAGGCCATCGTCTCCTTGCGCAGCTCGCTCATCGGGGTGCTGAATTCCTCCAGCTCGCCCGCGAGCACGCGTTCTTCCAGCGCCGTCGCGCGGTCTTCGATCTCCTCGAGGCGGTGCAGGTCCCTGGCGATCAGCAGCTCGAAGAAGTCGTAGAGAAATCGTCCGACGCTGTTTTCTGTCAGGCGTTTTTCCTTGACGATGTGCTTCAAATAAGGCTCGGCTATCTCTCCGTCGTCCACCAGCACCACGCGGTCCTTCGTCACGAGATAGCCGCAGCAAAGGCGCGTGCCGTCCCTGCGGCCGCGCGGCAGTGCGAGCGTTCCGCTCAGACAGTTGGAGCGCACCTCCGCCTTGCAGACGTGCGCGTCCCGCGCGCTCGGCGTATGGTGCAGCACCGCTTCGAGTCCCGGCAGCGCCGTTTCGTGCGCCAACTCGTCCGAATTCAGCAGCACCACCGCCGCGCCGCTCTCCGGCGCTCGGTCCAGTGGCGTCAGCGTCTTGCCGATCGCATACCATTTCATACCCGTTCCCCCAATGCGCTTCTTTCTCTCCCCCATTGTAGCAGAATATGAAAAAAGTACAACGCCCCGCCAGAACTTTTTCCCGCAGCGCGGCATTTTATGATAAAATTTGTAAAAGCGTGAACTTTTTTGTTATCTTTTGCGTCTATATGGTTGGAAGATGGAACACCCCACACACAAAAGGAGGAAATTTGGATGAAACGAAAATCTCTTCGCACGCTTATTTGCGCGCTCCTCGCATCTCTTGCGCTCACGACCTTTGCCTTTGCCGACAACGGGCCGAAGCCCCAACTCATCGTGCGCGTCAAAAACGCGCCGCAGGAGCCCTACTATCTCGACCTGCTCGCCAAGGGTGATTGGGACGCGGAAGATGGAAACCGTATCGACGGCATCGACTGGAACTACGACGGCAAAGAGGATACGCTCGACCCCGACCTCTTAGCACTTCTGCGCGACAATGTTCCCGCCGGTTGGCACGCCTGCGTGGCGCAGGGCACGACCGGCGCGCCGATGTGGGGCGAGCTGTACGCGGAAGGAACGGACGCCTCTGGCAATGCACTGCACTGGTTCGGCTACGTCGGTGTGCCGAGCACCTACCGCATCATCCTCGTCACCGAATCCGGCAAGGTCTGGGTCTCCGATATACTCAATCGCCGCGTTCTGCAATCGTCCGTCACGGTCAACTGGTCGGACGATACGTCGGCAGTCACCGTTTCCGTTCCCTCAACCATCCCCGGCTACTTGCTGCAATTTGTCGCAACGCTCGTGCCGACGCTTCTCATCGAGGGCGCGCTGCTGCTTCTGTTCCGCTATTCGTGGAAGAAAAACTGGGAAGCGTTTTTACTTGTCAACGTTCTGACACAGGGCTTTTTAGCCGTTGCATCTGTATCTGTCACCGCACACAGCGGCGTGAGCGCTTGGTATTTCTTTTTCTTCCTGCTTCCGGCGGAACTCATCATTTTGCTTGTCGAGCTGTATCTCTACGCCGGCTGCGGCCTTCTCACCGGCCACAGCAAGGGCCGCGCCGCGGCCTATGCGATCACCGCCAATCTGGCTTCCGCTGTTCTCGGCTATTATCTGGCCGAGCCTGTCTGGCGGCTTGTCGTCTCGATCTCGTAATCTTCTGTTAACATAACGTCAAGGAGGAATTCGCATGACCGACCAAGTTTTTCCCGATTTGCCGCAAACTCCCCCGCCTGAACCGCCCGCCGATGCTTCCGCGCAGGAGGAGTCGTCCGAAGCCCTCACGCCCGCGCAGGAGATGGCCGACGCGCTCTCCGCGCCCGAAGTAGAGACGCCCGATGTGAGCGATTCGCCCTTCTGCCGCGCGATAGGCTTGATCGCCGGCGGCCTCGCCGTCACCGGCGTGACGCTGAATTTCTGGAACCTCGACGTGCTGCTGCCGCTGGTCGGCACATTCTGCCTACTCGTCGGCTTCCGCGCCCTGCGGCGGGTCAACGGCTTCCTGCGCGCGGGCTATGTCTGCGCCTGCCTGCACATGCTGCTCCTTTTTGTTGAGCTTGGGCAGAACGCCGCCGTCTTCCGCGAGACTGCCGCGGCAGACATGGTATCCACTGCGCTGGCCTTCGGCTCCGCCGCCGTGCAGCTCGTGCTGCTCTTCTGCCTCTGGCAGGGCCTGCTCGATATGCAGCGCGACGCAGGCATAACGCCGCCTGCCGCCCCCGCCGCGGGCGCTCTATTGCTCTGGTACATTCTGCTCTATGTCGCAGCGGCATTGTTTGCCTCGCTTTCCCTGTTGCTCGGCGCTTACGTCGTCTGGTATTTCTACCTGGTCGTCCGCCTCAAAAAGCTCTCGAAGTCGATGGCCGCGCAGGGCTGCGCCATCGAACCAGTCAAGGAGCGCTTCTCGAACCCCAAGCTCGTCGGCTCGCTGCTCACCGTCCTCGCTGTCGTCATTGCCTGCGGCTTCCTGTTTTTCGGCTCCTACCGCATGGACTGGACGCCCAAAGAGACCGGCACTGACGCACAGGTGATCGAAGCCTATGAACGGCTCCTCGCCCTCGGCTATCCCGAATCCGAGCTCAACGACCTCTCCGACGGGGACCTTCTCACCTGCCTCCGCGCCGAGCGTGTGCTCGTCAGGGAGTGCACCGGCGGCGGCTACACCAACTACAACGGCAAGGCGCAGGCAAATGATGCTTTCCACATGACTGTCGTCGCCGTCGAGCGCCCCTTCGGCAGACTGTTTCTCTCCTATCATTTCCGCTGGGACGAAGGCACACATTTCTATGGCACAGAGAGCTTTGCCGTAGAGCCAAACTGCGACACCGGCAGCTGGCTTGCCGAAGAATTCTCCGGTCGGGTGTTCTATGACAGTCCGGACGGCACGACCTACACCGCTCCCTACATTGATCCCGGCACAGAACAGGCCAGCCTCAGCAACTGGTACGAAAATTGCTTCCGGCAGCTCTACTGTGCCGACCTCTCTTTCCCCAACAGCGGCACGAACCGGCGCGGCTATATCGCCTGCTCTCTTCATCCCCTCAGCGATGATGCGTCCCGCCTTAACGGACAATTTTATTATGTCCACCAGAGCAGCCGCTTCCAGTACCCCATCCAGACCGCGCGCGAATATCAGGATTTCAACGTCGGCGAACACCGCCGCAGCTACGCGCCGTTCGAGCGGGTGCAGGATTATTTCGTCCTCTTCCAAAACGAGGACGGCGTTTTGAATATTCACTGATCATTTCAGTAACAATTCCGTGGTTCACGGAGGAATGCCGCAGTCTCTGCGGCACGCAGTCAAAGGGGGATATTCTCTTTCACAAAAGAGAATATCCCCCTTTGGAACCCCAAGAGAAAGGCTTGGATTGGCAGTCTCAGGCTTGCGCAAGTCTCTTGCCTCCGGAATGGAAATGCCTGCGCGCGGCGTTGCCGCGTTTAGAGTTGCTATACGACTTGCCTCTGCTCCTACTATCCGCTGTTGCGCAGCCGTTGGCGGCTCTGCCGCCTTACGGATGCGGCACACCCCTTGCGGGTGCCGCTCTGCCCATCTTGTAGAAGTGCTGACTAATTTCCGTCTACCGCCAGTGCCAACAATGCGGCGAGCGAAGCAATGCCGCATCCCGCAAGCAGTCTGCCGCCGAGCAAACGTCACTCGCGCCTCACGATAGTAAGGCGCGGTTGCGACCTGTCACGAATCGCAGAGATTCATGGCGAAGCCATGTACACCGCACTTACACTGCGCAGCGCGTGCAGTCATTCAAGATAAAAACTGCCAATGTACGGGGTCAAGGGGCCGAGCCCCTTGCGTTCTCTTGGGGGTTCAAGGGGGCCATTCTCTCACGTGAGAGAATGGCCCCCTTTATTCGCACTCCCTGCGCGGCCGCAGGGAATCCCCTCGCACCCCCTACGGTGCGACAATATGAACCCCCGCCGTGTACGTCTGATACCCCGACGACCCAAGGCTCGCGTAATACCGCACCGTCACGTCGGCGCTCTTGCCGTCGTCCGCGATCACGGCGTCCAGGACGTCTGCCTTTTCGTCCACGCTGACCCAGCCGCGACGGTAGCGCGGCAGCGTGAGCCCCTGCGCGCCTGTGATCTCCGCGATGCGGGATGTGCCGTCCGACTGCTGTTCCAGCCGGTAGCTCACGCCGACCGTCGCCAGAAACGTCTCGTTCCCCTCGATCCCGACAGGTGCGAAGTACGTGTGCTCCGCGCCGTCGCCCTCCGTCCAGTCGGTGAGCGAGGTCTGCTACGCGCTGCCCTCGCGCGTGACCGTCACCTTACGCTCGCCGCTCTTACCGGAGACCGTCGCAATGATCGACACGCCGTCGGGCGCAAAGGCGAGGCCACTGATCTCCTCGCCGCTCGCGAGTTCGAGCGCGGCGAGCTTCGTTCCGTTGAGCGCGTAGACGTCCGACCGGTAGGAGTAGACGGCGGTGGAAAGGTCATCTCCTTGCCAGATGAGGTTGTTGCCGGGGAAGGTCTTGAGCAGCGTGCCGGCCACGAAATTGAAAACCACGTAGAGGTCGTTTTTCTCCCCCAGGCTACCGAACGCCACAAAGTAGTTGCCTGCGGTCCCAATGTCCTCAAACCCTTTGAGCGACGGGTACTGTTCGGCAAAGTCCCAGCTTTTTCTGTCGATATAGATCGTTGTGTCATCCATTGCCACTCTGATCGTTTTCGGCGATACGCAGTACCAGCGCTGCACCTCGCTCGTCAAAATGAGCTCGCCGTCCTGTTGGGCAATGAGAAATTCGCTCTGGTCGATCAGCTCATTGACGCGCGCTGCGAATGCCTGCTGCGATTCGCCCCAATCGCCGTTCTGCGTTCCGTCCCAGTTCAGATAAATGCTCGTGTTGTTGTTTTCCACGATGTTCAGTTTGCCGCCGTCAAAGGTGTGAAGGCCGTAGTAGTAGTCACAATAGCTGATCGCGTCTTGATTTTTGCCCTCGAACAAGCTGTATTGCAGCAGCATGTCGCGTCCGTTTTCGCGGCAGAGGAAGTAGACGTCGCCCTCCCACATGCGGTCGCGCATCAGCTCCTCGCCGTTGTCGTCGACGACGCACAGCTCATAGCCGCCGAACGCTTTCTCGCAGATGATCTGCTCTGCCCTGCCGTCGTTGTCGAGGTCGGCGGACGCCAGCGCCCTGCTGCCGTCGCTCTCCGACGGTTCTGCGCAGCGGATGACCGTGCCGTCGCCGTAGGAATGCAGCTCGGCGTTCAGCGTGGAGAACAGCAGCTCGCTCTTGTCTAAAAGCCTGTTGACCTCGTCCGCGAATTTCCGTGCCTCGGCGGGCCATGAATCGGCGGAATCGGAATTTACGCTGAAGCTCACCGAATTCTCCGCCAGCGTGGTCGTCCCGTTTTCACTGAGCATAAAGAGCTCGTAGGAATACGATGCCTCACCCTGATAGATTGTCGGCTCGTAGCGCAGCAGCGCCGTCTTGACGCTGTCGCGATAGAGGAAATAGCTGCTCCAGCCCACGTGCGCCAGCCCCAGCTCCGCGCTCCAGAGCTCTTCGCCGCCCGCAGTGCATACTTGCAGCCGGTACGGCTCCTGCGTGGAAGTGCCGGTATAGGAGATCACTTCCTCGATCCCGTCGCCGTTCAGGTCAGCGCGGGTCAGCTCGGTCGCGCCGCCGTTCAGACGGACGATCCAGCGGTAGCGATACGTCCCGCTGCGATAGCCCATCACGAGGTAAAGACTACCGTCCTTCTGCTGTAATAGCAGCCACTGGTCCATCGCTGCAAGCTCATCCTGACGCGCGATCTCCGGTATCGTGGCTGTTGCATTGTCGTCATCGGCCGTTTTCGTACCGCGCCAAGCGTGAGCATTTTCGCGGCGCAGCTTCGCAGCGCTCGTGCCATTCCAGTCTTCGCCGCTCGCGCTGCGGAACAGCCAGTCGAAGTTGCTCACGGTCAGGTCGATCTCCTCCCACTCCGAAAAGCGGTAGCTGTATCCTCTCGCCGCCGTCACTGTACCGTACAGAATACCGGTCATGTCCGTGCCAAGTGCGGAGGAAAGCCACAGCTCGGGCGTGGACTTCGTATTGGCAAAGGTCTCCTCATAGCTGGTTTCCCAGACGGAATCCTCGAAAACGGCCTCGCCGAGCGTATACACCCCCGTTGTCATCCCATAGAGTGCATACGACAGCCGGTCTGCCATGTCGATCGGACTTGCCGAATCGCCCTTTAGCACATAGTTTTCCCATTCCGCCTGATTCTCGACGTCCGCATCAAAAGTATCGCCGTCGATGATCAGATAATGGCCCACTACGCTGCCGACAGCATGCACCGTGCCGTCGTCCATCGTGAGAAGGAACCACACCGGCAAGCCAGCGTAAACCGTCTCCGGTTTTTCGATATATGTGCCGCGGCTGCTGTTGATCAGTTCGACTGCCTGTGCCATTTCTTCCGTATCGAGTTTTTTATACTGCCGCGCCTCCCCTTCCGCCGGAACGTAGAGCTCGATTGACGCAACGTCCGCCGCATTCAGCTTCTGCGCCCAGACAAGGCTGCCGCGCTCCGACCTCGGATTCGTCAAAAAGCACACGGCCACGATCACGACCGCGAGCACCGCCGCGGCGGCGACCCAAAACGCGGGCTTTTTGTAGTGCAGCGCGCTTTTCACGCGCGTTTTGATGTTCCCCTCGCCGAATGCCAGCGGGCAGGCCGCGACGGCTCTTTTCGGCGCGGCGCAGGATAATAGCGCCTGTGAATAGTCTGCGCGTGCCGCACCGTCCAGCCCCCTGACGACTTTTTCATCGCACGCGAGCTCGATGTCGCGGCAGAAGAGGATGTAGGCGACCCACACCAGCGGGTTGAACCAGTGCAGCGCGAGCACGAGGTAGCCGAGCACCTTCCACCAGTGGTCGCGGCGGGCGAGGTGCGCGCACTCGTGCGCGATGACATACGCCGCCGTCCCCTCGTCCATGTGCATGGGAAGATAAATGTTCGGCTTCACCACGCCGAAGACGAACGGCGAATCGACAAATTCGCTCTCGTAGATGTTATCTCGCAGCAAAATCGCCGTTGCGAGCTTTCTTTTCAGCTTTCCCGCGCTCACGAGCGCGTGGACGAGCAGCGCCGCCATGCCGGCGAGCCAGAGGACGCTGTAGATGTTGAAGTCCACCTGCGCCTGCTGGCGGCTCACGCCGACGGGGACCTCCGCCGCCGAAGGCGGTGTCGGATTTGTGACGATATCGAGCGTCGCCTGCTCGTAGAGCACCGGCTCGCGCGTTTCGGTCACGATCTCGCTTGGGATGGTCTCGGCGCTCGGGATGAGCGAGAGCGCGCTTTCAATCGAAAACAGGCAGACAAGCCGCAGTGCGACCACACCCCAGAGAAGCGGCATGACCCACTTCGGCGCTTTTTTGAGGACAACCCGCAGCACGAGCACCGCCAGAATGAGCCAGCTTGCGCTGATGCTGAGGTTCACGATCTTCAAAAAGACGTCATCCATGATGATTCTCCTTTCGATAAAGGTCGATCATTTTCTGCACCTCGTCAAGTTCCTTGTCGCTCACGTGGCTCGACTTTGTAAACGCGGCGACGAACGCGGGCAGCGAGCCATCGAAGCGCTTGTCGAGCAGCTCGTCGATCTCGGCGGTCTGCGCCTCGTCCTGTGAGATGAGCGACGTGACGACAGTATTCTCGTTTTTCAGCACCCCGCGCTCAGAGAGCCGTTTGATGACCGTGTAGGTCGTCGTCGGTTTCCAGCCCAGGTGCTCGGCGCAGAGCGCGACCAATTCACGGCTCTTGACCGGCTCGTGTGCCCACAGAATTTGGCAAAAGCGGTATTCGCTCTCAAAAATTTTCGGCGTTTCCATCTTGTTCCCTCTCTAATCTGTTAGAGTATATTTGTACACTAACAGATTAGAGTCCTTCTGTCAAGCCCTTTTGCGCTCAAATTTAGTTAAGTCTTACTTGACAAGCATCTATTCCCTCCTTATAATAATTCATATCGCACAAAAAGCTCCGCGCAGGAGCTTTTTTTATGTTTGGAGAAAGAGAGTGTCATCCCATGTCAAAAAAAGCCAATCCCGCGGCGCTGCTGCCGATCTTAGTGTTCCTTGTCTTATATCTGGGCCTCGGTCTGATCTTTGAGTACGTGCTCAAAATCCCGATGGGATTTTATTCCATCCCCATCGTCGTCATCTTCCTCATCGCGCTGCTCGTAGCCTGCTGCCAGAACCGCGCGCTGTCGTTCGACGAAAAGCTCACGCTGATGGGCCATGGTGTGGGCGATAAGAACATCATCACGATGCTGCTCATCTTCTTAGCCGCGGGTATGTTCGTCGGCGTCGTGGGCCGCTCGAGTGCGGAGAGCGTTGCGTACTTCATGCTCTCGATCATCCCGTCGAAATTCGCCGTGGCGGTGCTGTTCGTCGTAAGCTGCTTTGTCTCCACCGCGATGGGCACGAGCGTCGGCACCATCACGCTCATCGTCCCCATCGCCATCCCCATCGCCGCGGCGAGCGGCTATTCCCTGCCGCTGTGTGTCGCGTCCGTCATGGGCGGGGCAATGTTCGGTGACAATCTGAGCTTCATTTCCGATACAACTATCGCCGCCTGCAACGGGCAGGGCTGCGCGATGAAGGACAAATTCCGCGAAAATTTCCACATCGCCTTCCCCGCCGCGCTCGCGTCGCTCGCACTCATCCTCGTGCTGACGCTGAATGCGGACGTGCACCCCGCGCCCATCCCTGCCTACAATCTCATTCAGATCATCCCCTATGTGCTCGTGCTCATCGGCGGCATCATCGGCATCAACGTCTTTGTCGTGCTGCTCATCGGTATCGTATCGGGCGCGGTCATCGCGCTTGCGACCGGCGCAACGGGGCAGACCGGCATCCTCGCGGTCAAGGCGCTGCTCGAAAACATGGGCAGCGGCGCGGCCGGGATGTTTGAAACCTCGATGGTCGCGATCTTGGTTTCCGCCATCTGTGCGCTGATCCGTGAGTACGGCGGCTTTGAAGCGCTGCTCGGCTGGATCAAAAAGGCGTTTCGCGGCAAGCGCGGCGGCCAGATCGGCATGGGCCTTCTCGTCGGCGCGATGGACATCGCCACCGCGAACAACACCGTCGCCATCGTTATGGCAAACCCCATCGCCAAGGAGATGAGCGAGGAGTACGGCATCACCCCGCGCAAGGCCGCGTCGATCCTCGACACGTTCTCCTGCATCTTTCAGGGCATCATCCCCTACGGCGCGCAGATGCTCGTCGCGATCTCGGCGGCGCATGAGCTGGGCTACGCCATCTCCGCGTTCGACATCATCCCAAACCTCTTCTACCCCTATCTTCTGGCGGTGAGCTCATTCTTCTTCATCGCGATCGACGGCAAAAAGAAAGCGTGACCAATGGTTGACCATAATCTTCTTCAGCGCAAAAAGCTCTTTCTTTTCGACCTCGACGGCACGCTGTACTTGGGCGACCGGCTCTTTGAAAGCGTCCGCGAGCTGCTCTCTGCCATCCGCGCACGCGGCGGGCAGTACCGCTTTCTGACAAACAACTCCTCGCGCAGCGTAGCGGCCTACGTCGAGAAGTTCACACGCCTCGGCGTCGCGACGGAGGCGGCCGATTTTCTCACCTCGGTCGACGCGCTGATTCACTATCTCCGCGAGCACGACGGAGAAGACCGACGCTATTACGTCTGCGGTACGGAGTCGATGAAATCACAGCTCCGCGCGGCGGGCTTTACCGTCGCAGAACGGCGTGAGGACGCGAACGCGCTCCTGATGGGCTTCGACACCGAGCTGACATTTCAAAAGCTGGAGGACGCCTGCATCCTGCTCGGACAAGGCATCCCCTACCTTGCGACCAATCCCGACTGGGTCTGCCCCACGGCCTACGGCTTCGTGCCCGACTGCGGGAGCGTGTGCGAAATGCTCTGGCGTGCGACCTCCCGCCGCCCCATCGTCATCGGCAAACCCGAACCGCTGATGCCGCAGCTCGCGATGCTCGAGGCGGGCGTTTCCGCGCGGGAAACACTGCTCGTGGGCGACCGCATCTACACGGATATTGCCAGCGGCGCGAACGCGGGCATCGACACGCTGCTCGTCCTCTCTGGCGAGACGAAGGAAGAAGACCTCCCCACCGCTGACCCGCAGCCGACGTTCGTTCTGCCGGACGTCGCCGCACTGCTGAACATCTTAGAATCTTAAAAAGGAAGACCTATGGCAAACATCATCGAAATCCACGATTTTTCCGATCCCGCGCTCGACGTCTACGCGCGCCTGACCGAAAACCAACTGCTCAATCGCGCGGACCCCGACAACGCGCTCTTCGTCGCGGAAAGTCCGCTCGTCATCGGCCGTGCGCTTGATGCGGGCTGTGAGCCGGTGTCGTTTCTGATGGAGCGGCAGCATACTCAGGGCAAGGGGCGTGAAATTCTCGCCCGCTGCTGTCAAGATATTCCGGTTTACACCGCTGATGAATCCGTGCTGACACAGCTCACCGGCTTTCACCTGACGCGCGGCATGCTCTGCGCCATGCGGCGGCCGAAGCTCCAAAGCGTCGAGGACGTCTGCCGCGATGCGCGGCGCCTCGTCGTGCTCGAAAACGTGATGAATCCGACGAACATCGGTGCGATCTTCCGCTCCGCCGCCGCGCTCGGCATGGACGCGGTGCTGCTCACGACTGCGGGCAGCGATCCGCTCTATCGCCGCGCCTCGCGCGTCAGCATGGGAAATGTGTTCCTCATCCCGTGGACCTACCTGCCCGAAAGCGGAGACTGGACGCAGCTGCTGCGCGATCTCGGCTTCCGTACCGTCGCGATGGCGCTTCGCAACGACTCCGTACGGCTCGATGATCCGCGCCTTGCTGTCGAAGAAAAGCTCGCCATCGTCATGGGCACGGAGGGCGACGGGCTCGCGTCCTCGACCATCGCGAGCTGCGACTACACGGTCAGGATCCCGATGTACCACGGCGTCGACTCGCTCAATGTCGCCGCAGCGAGCACCGTGGCGTTCTATGAGCTGGGACTTCCCCCGCTGAACGAAAAGGAGGACTGACATGCTGAACAATACCGGCTTCGACCTCTGGGCCGACAGC
>UMKD01020672.1_pt1 | contig 12175 bp, 10 predicted proteins | sample 1966221 | NCBI WGS metagenome assembly UMKD01 (sample SAMEA4836167, study PRJEB28245) | human gut metagenome | biome: gut microbiome; material: fecal sample | place: Denmark | collected 2008
TAGTTAACATATATCACTTTCATTTGTAGATTCATTTATACGAATCTTTTATTATTTACATTATTGTTAGATAAATATTGCAGAAATACGGTTTGGCTAAGGAATATATATCGGAATCCCCCTGAATTAAATAGGGTATTATGCAAACATAAGTTAAATTATATGCCAAAAGGATCATATTCATCTTAAATAGTTAACATTTACGCGTATATTTTTACTTATTTTAATGCTCAAAACTGACTTTATAAAAATTTTCAATAAATTTTAAAAAATATTTAAACCTTATATATCAACAAGATAGATTCAAATTTAACAATTTACTAACCATTTTTACCGCTCTCTCTAGAGAGTTCATGATCCATATCAAATTTATCAATTCACCCCTTTGTTACTATTATTGCGTGCTATAATTAATCAACTTTGTAAGAGAGTGTTGGTATGAAAGCTGACAACCCTTTTAATTTATTGCCACCTGCTGTAATGGCGCAAGTCGCAGATGATGCCTCTTTTTATAAGGCAAATAAACATCCTGCAATTACTTACTTGTCAGCATTCACTGCCGGTATTTTTATCTCTATCGCGTTTGTATTCTATATCACAGCAACAACCGGGGCAGCTGAAGCGCCTTATGGTTTCACTAAACTTATTGGCGGGATTTGTTTCTCCTTAGGTCTGATGTTAGTGGTTGTATGTGGCGCAGATCTTTTCACCTCCACCGTACTCACTATCGTCTCAAAAGCCACAGGAAGAATTACTTGGGGGCAAATGTTCCGTAACTGGTTTAATGTCTATATTGGTAACTTAATTGGTGCGTTATTCTTTGTTGCACTGATTTGGTTTGCAGGACAATACACCGCAGCCAATGGTCAATGGGGGTTAAATGTATTACAAACCACCAGCCATAAATTACACCATACCTTTATTGAAGCGGTTACATTAGGAATTTTAGCAAACTTAATGGTTTGCCTTGCGGTTTGGATGAGTTACTCCGGCCGTAGTTTAACTGATAAACTGGTCGTTCTAGTGTTACCTGTCGCGATGTTCGTAGCGAGCGGTTTTGAGCATAGTATCGCAAACATGTTCATGATCCCGTTAGGCATTATGATTAAAGAGTTCGCCCCCGCTGAATATTGGTCTCAAATAAATATGTCTCCTGACCAATTTTCACACCTAACGGTTGGTAACTTTATTACAGATAACTTAATTCCAGTCACTATCGGAAATATTATTGGCGGTGCGATTTTAGTCGGCCTCATTTATTGGTTTATGCATTTACGTAGTGGCCAAAAACATTAATAGCCACTGACACACACGAAAAGATTTATTAAGATCCCTAAAAGATCCATTGTTAAAAGGTAAAAGTATCATGTCCGAGTTAAATGAAAAATTCGCTTTAGCATGGCAAGGTTTTAACCAAGGTGACTGGCAGAATAACGTCAACGTACGTGACTTCATCCAGAAAAACTACACTCCATATGAAGGTGATGAATCTTTCTTAGCAGGCTCTACTCCAGCAACTGACACGTTGTGGGATAAAGTCATGGAAGGGATCAAAATCGAAAACCGCACTCATGCGCCAGTTGATTTTGACACTGATGTCGCTTCAACCATCACTTCTCATGATGCAGGTTACATTACTAAAGAATTAGAAAAAGTCGTTGGCTTGCAAACTGACGCACCTCTGAAACGTGGTCTTATCCCATTCGGTGGTATCAAAATGGTTGAAGGCTCATGCAAAGCTTACGACCGTACTTTAGATCCAGAAATCAAAAAAATCTTCACTGAATACCGTAAAACTCACAACCAAGGTGTTTTCGACGTTTACACGCCAGACATCTTAAAATGCCGTAAATCAGGTATCTTAACTGGTCTACCTGATGCATATGGTCGTGGTCGTATCATCGGTGACTACCGTCGTGTTGCACTGTACGGTATTGATTTCCTGATGAAAGACAAATTTAACCAATTCACCTCTTTGCAAGAAAGATTAGAAAAAGGTGAAGACCTACAAATGACTATCCAACTGCGCGAAGAAATTGCTGAACAGCACCGTGCATTGGGTCAAATGAAAGAAATGGCTGCAAAATACGGTTACGATATTTCTGCACCAGCAACAAACGCACAAGAAGCAGTACAGTGGACTTACTTCGGTTACTTAGCCGCTGTTAAATCACAAAACGGTGCTGCAATGTCATTTGGTCGTGTTTCTACCTTCTTAGACGTGTATATCCAACGTGACTTAGAAGCAGGTAAAATCACCGAACAACAAGCGCAAGAATTGATTGACCACTTAGTCATGAAACTGCGTATGGTACGTTTCTTACGTACTCCTGAATACGATGAGCTGTTCTCTGGTGACCCAATCTGGGCAACTGAATCATTAGCAGGTATGGGCCTTGATGGCCGTACTCTGGTAACGAAAAGCACATTCCGTTTCCTGAACACACTGTATACCATGGGCCCATCTCCTGAGCCAAACATGACTATCCTGTGGTCAGAAAAACTGCCAATGAATTTCAAAAAATTCGCAGCTAAAGTGTCTATCGATACCTCATCAGTTCAGTATGAAAATGATGACCTGATGCGTCCAGACTTCAATAACGATGACTACGCAATTGCATGTTGCGTCAGCCCAATGATTGTTGGTAAACAAATGCAGTTCTTCGGTGCTCGCGCAAACTTAGCGAAAACCATGCTGTATACCATCAACGGTGGTGTTGATGAAAAACTGAAAATGCAAGTTGGTCCTAAACATGCACCAATCATGGACGAGGTCTTAGATTTCGATACTGTGATGAACCAAATGGACCACTTCATGGATTGGTTAGCAACTCAGTACGTCACTGCACTGAACTGCATCCACTTCATGCACGATAAATACAGCTATGAAGCTTCACTGATGGCGTTACATGACCGTGATGTTTATCGCACCATGGCTTGTGGTATTGCGGGTCTATCTGTTGCTGCTGACTCACTGTCTGCAATCAAATATGCGAAAGTTAAACCAATTCGTGATGAAGACGGTATCGCTATCGACTTCGAAATCGAAGGTGAATATCCACAATTTGGTAACAACGACTCTCGTGTAGATGATATCGCGTGTGACTTAGTTGAACGTTTCATGAAGAAAATTCAGAAACTGCCTACTTACCGTAACGCGGTACCAACTCAGTCAATCCTGACCATCACCTCTAACGTAGTGTATGGTAAGAAAACAGGTAATACACCAGATGGCCGTCGTGCAGGTGCACCATTCGGACCAGGTGCAAACCCAATGCACGGTCGTGACCAAAAAGGTGCGGTAGCTTCACTGACTTCTGTTGCTAAACTGCCATTTGCTTACGCGAAAGATGGTATTTCTTATACTTTCTCTATCGTACCAAATGCGTTAGGTAAAGATGATGATGTTCGTAAAACGAACTTAGCGGGTCTGATGGATGGTTACTTCCACCACGAAGCGTCTATCGAAGGCGGCCAGCATCTGAACGTTAACGTTATGAACCGTGAAATGCTGTTAGATGCAATGGAAAACCCAGAGAAGTACCCACAACTGACTATCCGTGTATCTGGTTATGCTGTACGTTTCAACTCACTGACTAAAGAACAACAGCAAGACGTTATTACTCGTACTTTCACCAGTACAATGTAATAATTAGCTCATTAAAATAAAGTAAATTAAAGACCCCGCTTTACGGGGTCTGAGGTTGTTGACAAAGCGGGATAAAAGCGTGATTTTTCCCGCTTTGTGTTATCAGCCGAAAATCAATAAATTGATTTTCCTAGTTTATTTTCAAAACCTATTCGACTTGCAGCCAAATATAATATGTTTGTCAGCAGTCTGAGCCCCCTCACGGGGGCTTTTTATCTATACCAGCAACGATATTTTTGCTCTAAAGTTTGCGGTATGAAGGATATTTTGGAGTGCCTGCTATGTCTATCGATGATACTAAAACCAAAACAATAGCGACGACTAATGTGACAGAAACCCCAACCACACTCGGCCGTATTCATTCGTTTGAATCATGCGGAACCGTTGATGGTCCTGGGATCCGTTTTATTGTGTTTTTCCAAGGCTGCTTAATGCGCTGCCTGTATTGCCATAACCGAGATACTTGGGATACCCACGGTGGCAACATTGTTACCGTTGAAGAATTAATGAAAGAAGCCGTAACCTATCGCCACTTTATGAATGCGACTGGCGGAGGTGTTACCGCCTCAGGCGGAGAAGCTATCTTACAAGCTGAATTTGTACGTGACTGGTTCCGTGCCTGTAAAAAAGAAAATATTCATACTTGCCTTGATACCAATGGATTCGTGCGCCGCTACGACCCAGTGATTGATGAACTGATGGATGTCACTGACTTAGTGATGTTAGATTTAAAGCAAATCGATGATGAAATTCATCAAAAATTAGTGGGTGTTTCTAACCATCGTACTTTGGAATTTGCTCGTTACCTTGCCAAACGCAACCAGAAAACTTGGGTACGCTATGTTGTCGTGCCGGGTTGGAGTGATGATGACCATTCAGTACATTTACTGGGCGAATTTACCAAAGATATGAGCAATATCGAAAAAATCGAATTACTGCCCTACCACGAACTCGGTAAACACAAATGGGAAACCATGGGTGAAGAATACAAACTAGATGGCGTTAGACCACCATCAAAAGAAGTGATGGAACGAGTTAAAAGTATTCTAGAAAGTTATGGTCACAAAGTAATGTACTAACCAATTTGAGGCTCTTTATAGAGCCTCTGCTTTATCTGCCATTATTCTTATCTAAACAAAGGTAAGTGGCCAATAAGCTGCGTCACCGCCTTTTTATTTCCTACCAACCCAATACCAGCTAACTGAATATTTTTATATTCGTGTTCTAATAATTTTTGCTGATACTCATCATAAGTCCGGCACGATTGTGCCAATAAGCTAAAAGGAATAATGTATATTTCATTTACCTTTAATGCAGCCACTTCAATCTCTTTAATATACCGCTCCGGTGATTTTAAAATCGGTAATGGCGCATAAATCACACCGGGATAATTGATATTATCCGCACTGTTCAAATCTTCCCCTACTATATTGTTAACTTTATTTCCTAAACTCACGCCAATCACACTAGCGGCATTCATTGCCAACCCGTTAGATAAATCCTGATTAACGACGATAGCGCAACGATGCTCAGCTGGATTAAATATCATTCCTGTCCCCTATGATTTTATGTGTATTCAATTTCCCAATAATTATGGCATTTAAAGAAAGAAATAGGCTTTCTAACTCAGTCATTACACGCTAAGATTTAGGTAAATTTATCCCATTTAAAGCATTTTTAAGGTAGAGATTTTCATTTATGGCAATAGATAAGACAGAAATAAAAATACTAAAATTACTACAAGATGACGCTCGAATAACTAACCAAGTGCTTGCCGAAAAAGTAGGCATGTCAGCCTCTCCCTGTTGGCGAAGGGTTAAAAAATTAGAAGAAGAAAATATTATTCAAGGATATCGCGCCATTCTCAATCGTAAAAAGATTGGCTTAGGTGTGATGGTTTTTGTTCGCGTCATTATTGATAGTGATAGCGAGGCTGAAGCACAAAAATTTGAACAAGAAGTGACTGAGCTAGAAAATGTCGTCGCTTGCTACAGTATTGGTGGTGATACTGACTTTTTATTACAGGTTGTATCCCATGATTTAGACTCCTATGCCGACTTTGCTATGACGGTTATTCGCCGGTTACCGGGTATCAAAGAAATGCAAAGTATGTTTGTACTTAAAGAAATTAAGCCGTTGGATGCTTACCCAATATCACTTATTTAGCTTTTAAATTAAATAAAATCTTACTTAATTATTATGAATCGTGATTATTTAATTGACGATTTAACCTTGTTGATAGAACCAAAAAATAGCTTTTTTCACTAAATATACTAAATATTCGTATTTTATTCAGTACATTAAGGAATAGATAACCTTCTTATTTCGATAGAAAATATTTTATACAAGAAAATTTTAATCAAAAATACCTTACCAGAATAGTCTGCTTTATAATAAGCTAACTTATCTGCATACTACTGCCGATAAGTTACAAGAATGAGTATAAGCTCAAAAAACTTATTAATAATAATATATCGCTAATTCACTACGACTAACAGGTTCCTTTTTTATCATGAATAATGAAAACTTCAGTGCAGATAACAACCCTGCACCTACAATTAACGCACAAACTCAAGCCGATACATTCGTTTTTCACGCAGAACCTCGCGCAGTAGATGCAGGTGAAGGTGTTAACTGGATCAGCCAATCATGGTCTCTCGTTAAAGAAAAACTGGGAATGTGGATCCTAATTAACATCGTTCTGTTTGCAGTGATCTTTATCATTTCAATGATCCCATTCTTGAACTTACTGATTACTTTTATTACACCTATTTTTATCGGTGGTATTATTGCTATCAGTGAAAATCAACGTAAAACAGGCCAAGCAGAAATCGGCTTATTATTTGCAGGCTTCCAAAATAAATTTGGTACCCTATTTGCCGTTGGAGCCATCAACTTTGCTGCTAACTTAGTAGGAATGATCATCGCATTTATTATCGGTGGTTCTGCAATGTTCGGTTTACTGATGGAAAGCAACCAATACGGTTCGCCATCTGACGCGGCTATCCTTGCGTCTTCAGGTACATTCTTCTTTGCAATCATCATAATGGCCATTGCAGCATTAGTGGGTACAGCCTTAACTTGGTTTGCTCCTGCATTAGTGATGAACCATGATTTCACTGTTGGCGCTGCAATCTCAGCAAGCTTACAAGCTGTTAAGAAGAACCTCCTACCAGGTATCCTGTTCTTTATCGTTTTATCAATCTTAATGATAATTTCAGTTATCCCATTAGGTTTAGGTTTATTAGTTTCTATGCCAATTATGTATGTTTGCTATTACAGCAGCTATCGCAGCCTGTTTTTCTCACAAGTAAAATAAACCAAAATCTAATGATTTGACGACTTTGTTAAATCATTAAATCTAAAAAAAGGAAAGCAATTGCTTTCCTTTTTGCTATTCCGAAAAAATTCACATATATTCCTTTAAGTGATAATTTCCCTCTTCTTTTCATAATTTGGAGTTGTTTTCCATGTATTTCGATACCACTGATTTAAAACTGTGTGTTAATGTCGCCAATGCAGGAAGCATCACCCAAGGAGCGAAACTAACTTATCTTACACTGCAATCTGCAAGTGAACGAATACGTGGGTTAGAAAATGAATTAAACATCGATATATTTATTCGTTCAGTGAAAGGGGTTTCATTATCGAATGCAGGTCATGCATTTATTGAGCATGCGAAAACAATTTTGCAGCAAATTGAATTAATGCAAGATGAACTGCGAAAATATAGTCGACACCTGCGTGGGCATATTAATATTCTTTGTAATACTTCAGCTCAAATGGAATTTTTACCCGCCCGTGTTAGCGCTTATTTACGACAACAACCCACTATGTCTGTATCCGTGAAAGAAATGCCAAGTGCTAATATCGTCACTGCCATCAAAAATAAAATTGCAGATATTGGTATTATCGCAGATTCTACTGACCTCACTGGTCTGGATATTCGTCCATTCAGCTCAGATGAATTAGTCGTTTTTGCCCATAAAGATAGCCTTTGGGTAAGCCAAAAAAGCGTTCTATTTTCTGATATTATTGATGCTGAATTTATTGGTTTAATGGAAGATAACCCATTACAAAAACATATTGATAATAACGCTAAACAACAAGGCAAACGGCTCAACTACCGGATACGCATGCCAACACTAGATGCGGTAATGCAAGGGGTTAACGATGGAATTGGCATTGCTATTATTCCCAAACAAGCGGCACAGCGTAGTCAATTTTCTACTAGTAAAATACTGCAATTGACCGAAGATTGGGCATGCCGAAAATTAGTTATCTGCGCACGAGATTTCAGCCAATTACCTGATTATACCAACGAGTTTATTCATTTTTTAATTAACTGGTCATCTGAAAGCTAGTTTTGCCGTCATGTAAATCCCTAATCCGATTAACCCAATAAAAAAGCAACGACGGAATAATTTCTCGCTAATAATCTTGCGTAAATATTGACCAAGGTACATTCCACCAATAGCAGGTATTAAGGCAAAGGCAGATAAACTCCAATTAATATCATATTGTTGATGGTCAATGGATAACTTGATGGCTAATGCAACTGTTGATGCGGTAAATGCTAACCCTAGAGCCTGAATAAGCTCATCTTTATTTAATTTTAAGGTTTGCAAATAAGGCACTGCTGGAATAACAAATACTCCTGTAGCTGCTGTAATTACACCTGTAATATAACCCACTGTTGGCGAAAGCCATGTTTCATGTTTCTCGAAAGATGGCGTTTTTTTAGCAATTAAGCCCCAAATTCCATAGATAATAAGCACGATACCCAGTGCAGGTAGTGTCCAACGAGATGCCGAGGTTAAAGAAGGTAAAAAACTGAATAATGTGCCAAGCATGACCCCAATAATAAAACCACTGAGCCGTTTGATTAGTGCCATAAATTGTGGGCCAATCAATAATTGCCATATATTAGTAATTAATGACGGAATAATTAATAAGCTCGCAGCGGCGGCAGGCTCCATTGATGTGCTTAATAACCCCATCGCGATTGTTGGTAGGCCTAGCCCGATCACCCCTTTTACAATACCTGCTAATAAGAAAACACCAATAATTACACCCATCAATATCACTCCGATAAATTTATTTTACCGTAGATTAATGTCATACATTGAATGCTGCTATTTGGAAAATATTGAGGGGGGATCAGGTTTAACCTGAGGATGCTTTTTCCAGAACACTTTAAATTTACACAAAAAAAACGCGACTGTCGTCAGTCGCGCTTTATGTTTGAAAGAGTAACGGAAATTAACCGATGAACTCTAGCCCTTTCATATATGGGCGCAATACTTCTGGAACTTCAATACGGCCATCAGCTAATTGGTAGTTTTCTAAAATCGCCACCAATGTACGACCAACAGCTAAACCAGAACCATTCAGGGTATGAACAAGTTGTGTTTTCTTATCACTCTTACCGCGGAAACGCGCTTGCATACGACGCGCTTGGAAGTCCCACATGTTTGAACAAGATGAAATTTCACGATAAGTATTTTGCGCTGGTAACCACACTTCTAAGTCATAGGTTTTACGTGAACCAAAACCAATATCACCGGTGCACAAAATCACTTTACGATAAGGCAAGTTCAGTAATTGTAATACTTTTTCTGCATGACCAGTCAGCTCTTCCAATGCATCCATGGATTTTTCTGGATGAACGATTTGTACTAACTCAACTTTGTCGAACTGATGCATACGGATCAAACCGCGTGTATCACGGCCATAAGACCCTGCTTCAGAACGGAAACAAGGCGTATGTGCCGTCATTTTCAGAGGAAGTGAGTCTTCATCTAAAATTTCATCACGAACCAAGTTAGTCACTGGAACTTCTGCGGTTGGGATCAACGCATAAGTACTGCTGTCTGCTTCTTCTTCCAGTGGTTTAGTATGGAACAAATCTTCACCAAACTTTGGTAATTGGCCAGTTCCGTACAGTGTGTCATGGTTGACTAAATATGGAACATACAACTCTTGGTAACCATGTTGTTCAGTATGTAAGTCAAGCATAAATTGAGCCAAGGCACGATGCATGCGAGCAATTTGCCCTTTCATGACAACAAAACGTGCTCCTGTCAGTTTTACCGCAGCAGGGAAGTCTAAGCCACCAGATAACTCACCAAGGCTAACATGGTCTTTAACTTCGAAGTCATACTGGCGAGGTTCACCCCAACGAGCAACTTCAACGTTGTCAGAATCATCTTTACCATCAGGTACTTGGTCATCAGGGATGTTCGGGATACTCAAGGCAATATCACGGATTTCTTGTTGCAGCTTATCTAGCTCTGCTTTTGCAGAATCCAATTTTTCGCCTAATTGGTTAACTTCCAGACGTAAGGGTTCGATATCTTCACCACGTGCCTTCGCCGCACCAATAGTTTTCGATCGCGAGTTACGGTCTGCTTGCAGGGTTTCAGTTTCAACTTGTAAAACTTTGCGGCGTTCTTCTAATTCACGCAGCTTTTCCACATCAAGGGTAAAACCCCTGCGAGCCAGTTTTTCAGCAACCGCGTCTAGCTCCGTACGCAGTAAATTGGGATCGAGCATGCTTATCCTGTGATTATTGTTAGTAATTAATGATACTTTTTGAGGTGCATTCCAGCACAACAAATAAAGTAAAGTATTTCGCTATATAACCTTACCGCATTGCCTAGTTTAGCGATAGCGTTTTGTGGTGCTAATTTGATCCTGTTGGGCTAACCAGTCTAATTTTTCAGCAAACTTGCCTTCTTGGCCCCGTTTCGTAGGGTAGTAATAACGTGTTGTTTGCATAGGTTCAGGAAAATAATTTTCTCCCGCAGCATATGCGTTAGGTTCATCATGTGCATAACGATATTCTTTCCCTGCACCCATTTCTTTTAATAGTTTAGTTGGGGCATTTCGAAGATGTTCTGGCACATCGTAGTCTGGTTGCATTTGTGCATCTTTAATCGCTGCTTTATAGGCGGTATAAACCGCGTTACTTTTCGGCGCACAAGCTAAATAAACAATAGCTTGGGCAATTGCACGCTCGCCTTCGGCTGGCCCCACTCGCGTGAAGCAATCCCAAGCTGAAATGGCGACTTGCATCGCACGAGGATCCGCATTACCCACATCTTCTGATGCAATTGCAAGTAGCCGACGGGCAACATACAGAGGGTCACCACCCGCAGTAATAATCCTTGCAAACCAATACAGTGCAGCATCTGGTGCTGAGCCTCTAATCGACTTATGCAGAGCAGAGATTAAGTCGTAATAACGGTCGCCTTTGTTATCAAACCGTGCAGTACGTTCACCGCTAACTTCTTTTAACAGATCAGCGGTTAAAATACGCTGCCCTTGGCTATCAGCCTCTGCCATATCTGCCATCATTTCCAGGAGATTTAATGAACGCCTAGCATCCCCATTAACCAACTGAGCGACCATTTTGCGCGTGTTATCAGGCAGAACAATATTTTGCCCACCAAGGCCACGAGATGAATCTGCCAGTGCTTGTAACAAGACCTGTTCAATATCATTTTCTTCAAGGGATTTAAGCAAATACACCCTAGCACGTGATAACAACGCGGAATTTAATTCAAATGATGGGTTTTCAGTTGTTGCACCAATAAATGTAATCGTGCCATCTTCTATATGCGGTAAAAATGCATCTTGCTGGCTTTTATTAAAACGATGAACCTCATCGACAAATAAAATGGTTCTCCGCCCCGCGCTGCGATTTTGCCGGGCTTTTTCGATGGATTCTCGAATTTCCTTAATACCAGAAGTAACTGCTGAAATACGTTCAATATCGGCTTGTGCATAATTACCAATAATTTCGGCAAGGGTTGTTTTACCTGTTCCAGGGGGCCCCCATAAAATCATGGAGTGCAGATGACCCGCTTTAATCGCACGTGGCAACGGTTTCCCCTCAGCCAATAAATGCTTTTGGCCAATATACTGTTCAAGGGTTTCAGGCCGCATTCTTGCTGCTAAAGGTTGAAATTCATTCTGCGAAAAATCAAGAGACAGGTTACCCACTATATCCTCTTTTTTACTTCTTAAAATATCTTATATTAACCAGCAAGTATGAATACTGCTGGCTCATATTTTCTCTAATCAAGCTTATTTAGCATTTGAACGCTGGTCATCTAAAGTGACGCCTTTTGGTACTGTAAACTTGAATTTACTCGCATCAACGCGACCATTTTTTTGCTCTTTTAATTGATAAGCACTGGTTTGGCCATCTTGTTCAACCGCTGAAAACTGCTCAATCGTCCCTTCGGGAGAAACCGTAATGGAGAAACGTTTTAGAGTCCCATTAGTTTGTTTTGGTTTTAAATCAAACGTATTTCCCTGCTGAATGATTGAGTACTGTTTCCAATCTTTCGGGTCGTTACGTGTAATTAGTAGAAATGGCGTATCCTGCGTAGCATCCGCTAAATTAGTCACCGTCACTTGTTCTACGAACGGGTTATAAAACCACAAATCTTTACCATCTGACACCAATACGCTTTCATCAGGTGAGGTCATGTTCCAATTAAATAAATTTGGGCGCTC
>UMKD01040624.1_pt1 | contig 12061 bp, 14 predicted proteins | sample 1966221 | NCBI WGS metagenome assembly UMKD01 (sample SAMEA4836167, study PRJEB28245) | human gut metagenome | biome: gut microbiome; material: fecal sample | place: Denmark | collected 2008
ATTGCACAGTCATTTGCGGAAATCAAGCCGAGAGTGATCTCTTGTGTGCCGTTGATTGTTGAAAAGATTATTAAAAAAGATATTCTCCCCAAACTGGACAATAAAATAGGTAAATTGCTGTTGAAGGTCCCCATTGTTAATGATAAAATAAAAGCCGCTGCCCGACAGGCCGCTATGGAGATCTTCGGGGGAAATTTCGATGAGATTATTATCGGAGGAGCTCCATTCAATGCAGAAGTGGAAGCCTTCCTTAAACAAATAGGATTTCCATACACCATTGCTTATGGCATGACAGAATGTGGGCCCATTATCTGTTCAAGTCGCTGGGAAACCTTGAAACAGGCTTCGTGCGGAAAAGCAACCAGCCGTATGGAAGTGAAAATCGACTCCCCTGATCCGAAAAGCATTGCCGGAGAAATCATTTGTAAGGGTATGAACCTAATGTTGGGGTACTACAAAAATCCGGAAGCGACTTCACAAATCATCGATGTAAACGGATGGCTCCATACCGGAGACTTAGCCACAATGGATTCGGAGGGGTATGTCACAGTACGTGGACGAAGTAAAAACATGTTACTAACTTCAAGCGGACAGAACATTTATCCGGAAGAAATAGAAAGTAAATTCAACAACATGCCTTATGTATCCGAATCATTAGTCCTGCTCCAGAAAGATAAACTTGTGGCATTAATCTACCCTGATTTCGATGATGCCTTTGCACATGGACTATCACAAACAGATATTGAAAGGATGATGGAAACCAACCGGATTGAACTCAATCAGCAATTACCCTCTTATTGCCAGATTACTAAAATAAAGATTCACTTCGAAGAATTTGAGAAAACTGCGAAGAAGAGCATCAAACGATTTATGTATCAGGAGGCAAAAGGATAAAAGCATTAAAGTACCAATTCCCGGAACAATCGCTCCAATGTCTCCTCCAGATCATCGGAGTAACCCACATGAGGTCTTGAAGTTTGAATACACGAACTCCGGTGTGCAGTCAACCATCGAAAACGTTCCGGGATTTCCAATTGGGCAATAGCTCCTCCTGTACGGCAACCGGCACAAATTTTGCTAAAAGCCTCCAGATGTTCACGGAAAGAATCAATATCAAGTTCCGGTGCAAATAGCCTCAGCCTTTTTTCATTGATATCATAACGCATCCTGATAAAGCATGCTTGTTTGGAAAACAGGATAACTCCAACATTGATAAACTCCTCACGTTCCACTTTCGGAACAATCCGGATAACGGCGTATTCATAAATATGCTTCTCTGGCATGTTTTGCTTCTTTTACAAACGTTTCAGAATGTTCTATCCTTTCTATAAGAAATTGGTAATAGATATCACGGATATCTTGGGGAGTTTCATTTTTGTCACGCCACTCCACCCAGTCATCCGGAATCAAATTTACGATCTCACGAATCTTCTCCGATGTCAGTAATACCCGAAATTCGGCATCCACCTCCTCCAACTTATCGGCTTGCGGCAATAGAGCATGATCTTTAATCTGAGTAAAAGGACTCATTGCATGTTTGTGCCAATTGACCCATGAATGCTGAAAAAAGAGAGAGGCACCATGATCTATCAGCCACAACTCTTTATGCCACATAAGCATATTGGTATTTTTCGTGGTACGGTCCACATTAGTCAATAACGCATCCAGCCATACAACCTGTGACGCCAGTTTGCCGTCGATCTCAGTAACAACCGGATCGAATGGTAAAGCGCCTGAAAGAAAATGCAAGCCCAGATTCAATCCCCGGCTTCCCTGCAATAAATCCTGTATCTCTTCGTCACCTTCCGAACGTCCGAAAGCTTCATCTAAATTCAAAAAGACCAACTCCGGCAGACGAAAACCCAACATCCGTGCAATCTCACCACCAATCAATTCTGCTATCAGTGCTTTAGTTCCGTGCCCTGCACCCCGAAACTTAACAACATATTTAAAACCATCATCAGCTTCGGCCAGTGCCGGTAGAGAACCACCCTCACGCAGCGGCATGATGTAACGAGTGACATCGACTGTACGCAACTCCATAATTCAAACTCCTTCCTGTATACTGTTACAGGTGATAAAGATACAATAATGTTTCCATTTCACCAACTTCTGTTTATAACACTCCATACGAATATATGTTTATACAAGCCGTTGACATACAAAAATACAACTATGCCTCAATTTGGCAGAAAAATCCCTTATTTTTGCACAAAATTCAGAAATACATGAAAACAGTAAAATCACATATTACCCAATTATTGTATGCCATGAACGAGGGAATCTTTGAGAAAGAACATCCCATCGCATTATCACTTTTATCAGCCATTTCCGGAGAAAGCATTTTCTTCCTCGGACCTCCGGGAGTCGCCAAAAGCCTTATCGCAAGACGATTGAAACTGGCATTCGACAGAAGCACTTCCTTTGAATACCTGATGTCCCGTTTCAGTACCCCCGATGAAATATTCGGTCCGGTATCCATCTCTAAGCTGAAAGACGAGGATAAATATGAACGTATTATCGAAGGCTACCTTCCATCGGCAACGATCGTATTTCTGGATGAAATATGGAAAGCCGGACCAAGCATACAAAACTCATTGCTGACAGTCATCAACGAGAAAATATACCGCAACGGACAATATACGATCCGGTTGCCATTGAAAGGATTAATAGCAGCTTCTAACGAACTGCCCGCTCAGGGAGAAGGTTTAGAAGCTCTGTGGGATCGTTTCCTAATACGCTGTTTCGTAGGGAACATCGAACAGGAATTCGCTTTCGACCGGATGATAGCCTCAGTAAATGATGCTGAACCGGTAATTCCATCCGGACTTTCCATTACAGAAGAGCAATACAGGGACTGGCGAACTCAAATCAACCAAGTCAATATACATTATACCATCTTTGAATTAATTCACTCCATCAAACGGCAGATAGAAAAATATAACATACAGAAAGAAGAAATCCCCCACTCTGTTCTTTATGTTTCTGACCGCCGATGGAAAAAAATCGTATCCTTACTCAGAACTTCTGCTTTTCTGAACGGAGCAGATACCATTCGCTTCTCCGACTGTACGCTATTACTACATTGCCTGTGGAACGAGGTGGAACAAATCCCGGTTGTCGAACAAATAGTTTCGGCCGCACTCCGCGAGTGCATCGACCACTATCTTTGTGGTGAACGAATTTTAGAACAGAAATTGAACAGTATCCGGGAAAACATGAAATCAGAACACAGCCTGAGAGAAATAAAAGATCCTGCATTACAGATTGTAGATACTTTCTATCATCAGATTGAAGGATATCCTGTAGCAGGCAATTTATTGATTTTTGCTTCCGACTACCAAGGTTTAAGGAAAGATACTCAAAAATTGTTTTATATCCAGAGAGATAAGTATCGTCCTGTAAATTGGATATTAAAGGTATATGACTATGTCCGCAATCGCAATGTATCCCAATCAGCCGTCGTCTCACTTAAAAAAGGCACTCGCTCTGTATTCATCAATAATCAAGAGCACCCATTAACCTGTAATACAGGATATGACATTGATATTCCGGAAGAGACATATCAACCTTTTGAATTTCGGTTTCAGGAGTTGATTGACCTATGCCACAACCGCGAAAATGACTTAAAGCGCATAACTGACATCGAATTACAATATTGCAAGGAACATTTATTTATGGACGATAAACAACGCAGTATGATTAAACGAGTATTAAACAGCCAGAAAGAAATGCTGGACATCTGCCAGAATGAAATCCGGGAAATAGCATATACACATGGATTGGAAAATAAGGAATATTAGGCTGCAAGAACTTAGAGACATCTATCTGGAAAAGCTGGAAAAGGTAACTTACCAACTATACGAGTCACATCTTCGGAATGATATTATCAAGCAAGAGGAACTTGATGAAGAAATCAAGTCTTATTATCAACACACTCAACCCTCCCTGCAGGAATTTTATTCACATTATGCTGCGCAATGGGAACATTTTTACGAAAGTCGTGAACTTACGGACACCGCTTTTTTGCATTTTCTTGAGAATTCAGCCTATCCGTTACAAATGAAATACAACCGCGGTGACTTAAATATTCAATACTATATCAGCCGATTTCATACACTTAAAAAACGGTCGAAAGAGTGGAAAAACCTTCGAAATCTTTTTTTCGGCAAATGGCATCACCTGTTAGCTAATAATGAATATAATTATCAGACAGAACGTATCGACGGACTTTGTGAGAACTTCTACCAACTACAGAAAAGTATAGCCGATCAGCTGCCCCAACGTGGTAGCATCCGCTTAATGTGGTTATTAAGGGGTCACAAAGAACTGGCTAAACAACTTTTCCATTACGACGAAATAGCAAAAACTCACCCGGCTATTCGGGAACTGGCAGAAATTCTCGGAAAACAACATCAAGGTAAGGAGAAAAAATTCCGTATGATTGCAGGCATACACCAGGAACAGATCATTACGCCTGCTGCCCAAAGCGATATAAGAGGAATATGTGAAGGCAATGATTTAAACAGCCTCTTACCCATAGAGTATTGTTATCTTTCAGATCCAGTCTTACAATCTCTTTTCTTCGAACGATTCAGCAAGAAGAAGTTACAGATGATAGACTATGAATCAAAGGAACAACACCGCATAAAAGATGTAAAGGTACAGGGAAAAGATATTGCAGAAGAACAATCAGGACCATTTATTATCTGTGTGGATACTTCAGGATCTATGAGTGGAGAAAGAGAAGAGTTTGTCAAATCGGCCATTCTTGCCATTGCCGAACTCACGGAACAACAAGATCGAAAATGCTATCTTATCAGCTTTTCCGACGACATAGCCTGCATTGAGATAGAACGTTTAAGCCAAAATATACAGGAATTAGCAGATTTTCTTTGTCAAAGTTTTCATGGAGGCACTGATTTAACGCCTGCACTTCTTCACGCTATACATATTTTAAGAACTAAATCTTATCGGAATGCTGATCTGGTAATGATGTCCGACTTCGAAATGTCTCCTTTAAATGACGAGCTTTCGGAAGAAATAAAGAAAATCAAGCAAAACAATACCTACATATATGCTCTTTCTGTACAAAAACAATGTGAAAAAACTTATTTAGATATCTGCGATAGATTCTGGTTTATTTAAATTATGTTATAAAGCATGCTTTTTTTCTTGGATAGTTTGCAGATTAATTTATCGTGCGTATATTTGCAATGTGTTTTTCATAGTATTAGATTTTAAGGTTAACAAAGGTTGGAGTACGGCGGTACTCCTTTTTTTATTTATATATTAATCCTATTAAATATCCAATCAAACAGGTCAGCATCTTACTCACAAAACGGTAAAACAGTTTTCGAGTAAAAAGTCCCTAAAGTAAGGTTATAACCCCATTGTTCAGGTACCAAGCCGTTCCTATATCCACGACATCCCACTATCTTTAATCAACGGACTTCTGTTCATCCATGAATCCTTCCCTTATTTGGGTGGGTGTAGCTTTGAGGTTACGCCTGCAAAAGTCCCAGAAATAGTTGCTCGACTCAAACCCGCAATCACCCGCAATCTCTTTCATGGGAAGGTTGGTATGGGTGAGCAGCGTTACTACACGCTTTGCTTTTTGCTCCATCATCCATTTGCGGGGAGCAGCCCCGAACTCCTCTTTGAAACGACGTTCAAAAGTATTCACCGCACATCCGCATTTCTCCGCCAATTCCGTAACGGTCTTTGCTGTAGGGAAGGCAGCCATCACTTTGTCACGAAAAGAATATTCTTTCAAGTGTGGCAAGTACTTTTCCGCCACTTGCAGATCCGCTTCGCTGAATACGGGAATATTCCCTTTTCGGTACTCCTTTACCCTATCACGGCGACAAGATAGCAGGTAGCCCGTTAGTTCGTTGTACAATCCGTTCAGGTGCGGATAATCCTCATTATCATTGATGGCAGCCTGCATCCGGCATAAGAACAATATCCCGTCATGGTCTTTCTTTTTGATATATACTTTCATTGTATCCAATAAATATCCCAAAGAATCGTTGTCGTTATGATAAGCAGCCAATATCAAGTAAGCCGGTTCTTCCTGTGTTTTTAATGAAGGGCAAGGGCAATGTTCCTTCAACAGTTTCACCAGACAGGGCATATTATCCTCGTCCCGGGACAATCTTTCCAATGCCATCCACGTTACCGGATTCTTCACATCCGTCTGCCGCACAGCGACCTGTACCTTTTTCATCCACTCCTGTAACCCTGTTTGTCGAGCTTCATCCATCAAAATCTGACCCAAAGTTTTTCCCATACTTTCTATTTTAAATGGAAAAGTTATATGAACTTTATTTCATTCTGTTTAGCTGATCTTTTCCAACCGCATCCCATGTACTGGTTCTTATCGCCCTTTTTCTCATCTATATAACAGGGACAGCGGTTCCGGGCTACACATCTTATACGTCCAATAAACTGATTCCCCAAAATAAAACATGTCGTACTGCATTTTATTCAGTTGCTTTCATATTACTTTACTCTGCTTGTTATAAATGCCGTGCAGCCTGCTGTTTATTATTATCAAATATATGCGAAAGGTGTATAATACCAGTGCCCATCCTGTTTATTAACGTCAGTTTAACACGTTAAAGATAAAAACAAGCTCCGGTCATAATCTTTTCCCGATTGAAATTTGCCCTTTCCCTGCCATATCCGTAACTTTGTAAATCAAAGAATCCGATATGAATCAGGAATTATTAAAGCGCACGCTAAAGAACCGCCGCATAGAGCTGACGAATCAGGAGAAAAAGGATTACTATCCTAAAGAACCTCTTTTTATGCTTCTGTTTACTTCTGTCGCTTTACTGTTTTGCCTTCTGATGGCAAAGATTAAGGGTGAAACGATAGAACCGGAATCTGTATGGTTTGTCGTATTGTTTCCGGTTGTTTTCGCTGCGGTTGGTTACATTACCTATCGGAATAAGAAGAACACGCTCAAACTGCATTACATCAGTACGGCACTCACCCCCCAAGAGCAACAAAAAGTCCTGATACGGCTGGCTAAGGAAAATCAGTGGAAAATAATATTGTGCAACAAACAGCAATTCGTAGCCGATGACATTTGTATGCGCTGGCGTGTGCGTATAACCGTCATTTTCGGGAATCCGCATATGGCTTACAATAGCCGATGCAATCCCACTCGCCGTTGGCACGCTTCCGGTGGCAGGAATTGTGATAACCGGGAAGCAATCCGTCAAGCTATCGAAAGAGAATGGACAACCAAAAACAAGAACTAAAAGGTACGGTATAAACAACAATATGATAGAGTACATGAACATTCCGGCTTTGATCTGTGTCTCCCTGTTGGGTGCGGGAGCCCTTGCCATGATAGTAGGCTCGCTATTGAAAAAGCAGTGGGCTACGGAGGGGAAAAAGACTTCGTTATCCATTTACCTTTTATACCTTTTCGCAATGGCAGGTTCCGGCTGGACATGGTATGATAGCATACACAAAGCCCGTGCGTTGGCAGAAGGCAACCGATACACTTTAGCCACTTATGAAAAAGTGTCGGGTGTCATTAAAGGGGGGCACAAGGTACGCCAGTTCGGTTTTTATGTGGATGGGGTGAAATATAATACTACGACGACATACCCCAAATTCTTGGGTGTCAGCAATCCTTTGCGCATCATAGTGAGGTATGCCATCAGCAACCCTGAATACAATAAGGCTTTCGGGGACGAGTTTGTCCCCACATGGGTACTGTCCCCACCGAAAAAAGGTTGGAAACAATACCCGCCTGCTATTCATTGGGAAGGTGCTGTGCTGGATTCTGTTTATATGCAATCATTACAGGGTAATAATTAATCCGATGACGGTAAGTGCCGTATATACGCAGTTGATATAAAATGCAGCCATCAACAGCCGGGGGATATATTCCGACTTTCTGAATAAAGAGGCAGGCTGGATGATTAGCAAAGTAATAAAAAGAACAATGCTAAAGCCGACCTGGCTCATCAGCAACCATTGCGGATATTCCGTTATGACAGCCGCAGACCATGCTTGGAGCAAGGGAGCTATATTTTGCAGAAATACGTGAGCCGCAAAATATCCCAGAGAAGAAACGGCTTCTTTCCGCTGCCGTAGAAGCGCATTGATAGCATAAACACCTATTCCGGCTTGTCCCAGCAGTATGGATAACTGGAAAAAGTCGAAAATCCAATAGATAGGATTGCTTGTATTGCCATCATTGGCAAAATAATCATAGAAACAGAGTGAGGACACACAACTTGTTGCGACCAATCCCGCACAGATAAATGAAATGATTCTTTTATTCATTGTATTTTTTCTTTCAGATGCTTTTCCAATGCAATATACACTTCTTTCCGGTAACTGATAAAAATAGTTTTATCTGTTTGGAACGAATCTTTCTTATTCCCGTCATAGTGTGGAATATTGGATAAAAACAGTCCATACGAGAAAATCATGTTCTGCTCTATTTTACGGGAAGGCTTGAATGACTTGGCAGGTATATAAGAATAAATACCCTCTTTACAACGGTAGGGCTTATACATTTGCACAACTCCCCACGAGTTTATCTCATCCACCCGGATGCTTCTTTTCCCGAACAGGCTTCGTGCTTCTATTCTATCCTCACAAAGTAAAATCTTACTGGGTAGTGCCCAACAGATTAACAGGATAGACAAAGATATGGGCAACAGGAAAATAAGGAAGACTTTATTCTCACTTAAATTGGCTACACATAAAAAGTAGATCATAAATGAACTGAATATACAGCAAATTGCAACTCCTGCCCAAACAAACTTATTTGTAGGGTAAATCCAGAATGTCTTTTTCCCGGAATCCTTGTCTCTCATATCCAATTCTATTCTTTTATTCCCCATAAACTTTTGAAATATACCTCTTTATCCCAATCCTCAAATCCGATAACGACATGATAAACAGGAGAGCCTTCGGTATAATCCTTTCGGGCTTTCAACGCCTCTATATCCTCTTTTACCGCTTCTTTACCGTATCTATTCACTTTAGCTGTAATGCACGTGACGAGCATGTTCAAATACTCTTGAGTATTTTGATCCGTTTCCTTTAAATTAGAGTCGCAATAGTCAATCACCTTCTCATAATTCAAGTTGGCAGACGCAGTATCTCCCGTAAAATCGGATATGATAGCCTTTAAAAACCAGTTCATCCAAAAAGCACCATATTTTACCTCTGCATCATCCAGCGTGGCAAGTGCCGTGTCAAACTTTCCCTGACAACATTGTATCTGGGATTTTTGCCCATAGAGTGTGTGATAGAACCACGACCTGTCATCATCAGATGTTTGCGACTGGTCTACAAGCACGATTGCCCCGTCAATCAGTTCAATCGCTAAAGCCAGCGAATCCGGATTATTGCGGTTTGCTCCGGCAAGCTGTAATGCCCGTTCAGCAGTTTTGCCAGCCATGACTAACGGTTCATTCTGATCCGTCTTTTTGTTTTTTGAGTTGACACATGCAGTTGCTATCATTGCATGAATTATCAATATGAATAAGATTCTTCCTTTCATTCTCTATTTTGAGCTATTTATTAATTATTTTTCATAATGAAAAATGGGACGGAATAGCATTTAACTCTTTTATTCCCATTGTATTTTATATCAAATATGATTTGAATAAAATTGCTATACCTAATAATACAAGCATTATTAAAGTAACTAAACCTACACTTGCTATCCCAATGAATAATATTTTTTTCTTCTTACTCCATGCTTTTATATTACGAGGTATAAATATATGAACTAATATACTCAATGTTAATCCTAATAGAAGAAATGTTGGTGAATACAATTTATATCCTCTTACAAAGTGGACTAAATCGTCATTTTTATTCCCCATAACAGAATTAACGTAGCAATAATAACAAGGCTTAAAAATAAAATAGCTTTCTTTACTTTGCTAAGGTGTTTGGGATTATTGCTTTTTTTATGATTGTTTACGGTAAAAGAAGCTGCTTGCATTACTTCATACCGTTTTATTTCTTCGCTATGTTGGGTAGTAATAATTTTCCATAAATCTACATCTAAAGGAGTTATTTCTTTTTCATTTTTACCATCGCTATATTTTATTTTAATCAGTTTATGATTAGAAAAATAAAACCCTGTTATCACAGTGTTATTGGATGCGGGCATATATTCTTTACAGGTCACTTTTTCCATTATATTTCTTCCTGCAAAGATTTAAGTCATTTTTGAGCAAACTCTTTTTGTTCAGATGTGTTAGGAAACTCTCGAATATCCGTATAATTAAATATCATGGAAATATCCTTTCTTAAAGCGGGCTTTCCAAGAGTTAAGATATAGACTTTATCAGAAGTACTCATCATTCCTGACTGGTGTGCATTTATCATAGCACCACAACATTTCAGACCAATGCCATTTAACAAAAGCATATCCCGCAACTTTTGAAATGTTGGAAAAATGTCTTCTTCTTGTACTTCATACAGATGATCATCCAATGACACAGACATTGTAAATAGATCATCTTCCATGATATTTATTGTCAGTTCAAATTCTGAATTATCAGCCAACTTGACTGCTACTATATTTTCTTTATATTCTTCCATATCAATTATCATTTATGAATTGTGAATAGCTGGCTGTTAGGGCAGCGCATCCGCTTGTTATTCCCATAGTAGTTCCCTTATGCCCTCTAAGGCACTATATCGTAAATGGTCTGATCGTTATTCTTGAAAATGGTTTGTTCAATCAATTTTCCGACATGAACGATGCTGTCAATATCCGCATTGACTTTCAGGCTTAGAACCGCAAATTTCACATGATCGTAATCTATGGGCGTGTTGTTATAGGTCATTTCGATAATTGGGTAATTATGCTCTTTGGCAAACTGCTTCAATGTATCCAGATAGGGAAGCTGGTCTTTGCTCATGGCTTCAAAATCAATGTAGAACTTTCCGTTATCCTGCATGAAATAAATACAATCCACACCATGGGCACAGATACCCGTAAAATCATATTCCGTTCGTCCTGCCTGTACGTTTTTCAGCACGTCTGGCAACTTATCTATTGTAATCTGTGCGGCTACCGGAATATAAGGATTTATACTCTCACTCTGCATAGCTTGCTTGTTTCCATATCCACATCCCAGTAAACCCAGCATAGAGGCAAATATCCCCATCCTTATTATTTTTAAATGTTTCATATTCAAATTACTCTTATGATTTCATCCATTTCATTGAAATAGACTGCAAATATACGTTATGTGTTTCAATCTTATACTCTGATTTTTATCATATATATTCTGATAATGTCTGGTGGCTAATCGACTATCAGAGCAATTCATCCGCTTGTTTTCTGTATTATTTTATTTCTAAACAATATGTATGACACCAATAAACAAAGTAAAAATGGTATTGTAGTATCATACAAGCACATTGTACCAGAAAATAAAATCATCAAAATAGGAATAAGAAAAAATGATAGGGAACTATACAGTATGCTGTTTCTAACTCTTGCAAAGCAGTTCAAGAACAAAGTGATTGCTCCGGTAGATAATGCCAAAATTGACCAAGCCAATGCCATGCCTCTATAAGAAGTATCCATATCTGGTACAGGTTTTATATTTTAAGTCTTTAGCCAAAGAATACCCGTGGTACACAATAGACTAATACATAATATTCCAAACCATATTTTCAATAAGAGTTTGATTATATAGTATTTCTGTTTCATTTTTCGTTTATTTATTATCAAGTTAATGTCTGGTGGCAGCATTTTAATTCGAGCTATCTTTCATCATTATTCGTAGTTGTTTTTGTGTAGGTAATGTTTTCCATCCTTTATCCGGTGCTTTTAGAGTAAACCAAGATGGTACGCTGTCTAATATAAGATGTCGGTCGGGGGCTTTGGCTAAGAATGTCACAAAGTAACGGGTTCCGATTGGAGTATTTTTACTCTCGGCAAATGATATAAAAAAACTTCCTTCATATAAAGTCTTATTGTATATAAATTCATATTTTGCACTTTGCCCTCTATAAGCAGAACCGTATTTGACAAGAGTTACTATAGAATATA
>UMKD01039441.1_pt1 | contig 12048 bp, 9 predicted proteins | sample 1966221 | NCBI WGS metagenome assembly UMKD01 (sample SAMEA4836167, study PRJEB28245) | human gut metagenome | biome: gut microbiome; material: fecal sample | place: Denmark | collected 2008
TACATTCGCCGGGACGCGATCACCGGGCGTGTAAAGGTTTCCGTCATTGCCAAGCCACTTAAAGTAGCTGTCGGTATTTCCGTCCGGGCGGGTCAGACCATTGGATGCAGGCGCGGTAAAGCTCTCGCTATTTTTCACGATGATTTGAATATCCTCGGAACTATTACCCAGCTTGCCGCCGCCAAGGGCAAGGGTAACGACCTTCAGCCCGTCAGCGCCCAGTGTGTCAGGGTTCAGGACTTCAAGGACGGGGCGGAAACCATGGGTCCCATTTGGATTATAGTTCCTATTCATAAACATCCATTGGCGAGTCGAGTTGTATCCTCGATATACAACACTACTTCCCGATACATATAAATCCTGACAGACAGAGTATACGCCTCTCCAATTATCGATATAACCGCTTGACTTTTGAAGAATTGTGTCCCACTCGTTATTTATCGGAGCAATATACCGATTGGAAGAGGGGCCCTCAACATGATTCCCCGCGGACGGCGCACGCAGCGTATAGCCCACGCCGCCGGCGGCATAGTCCTTGCCGAAAATCAGATCTGCGGTATTCAGGTTATCCCAGCTTACCGTATGCGTTACGGCATAGTCCGCCACAAACAGGCTGTGTTTGTAGGAGGTGGTATCTGTGTCAACCTCATTTTTCAGCGAATATGCATCCACTGCTCCGGCGTAGGTAAAGGGAACATAGTGCAGCGTACTGTCCGGCAGAGAATCGTTTGCCGTTCCGGGAATGTTTTCGTCGGAGAGGTCAAAGTAATAGGTGCCGCCGGGGGCGAGGGTGAACTGCTCGTCCGCCTGCTTTTCCACCGTCAACGCAATGTCTGTGAAATCACTGGCATAGTCGGTCTTTTTATCGCCGTTGCACTGCTCGCTGAAGACCTTTAAGGTATAGCTGCCCGGTGCAATGTCGGACGGGATTTTGATTTCAACCGTTCCTGTTGCTTCGGTAGGCTGCGCAACTCTGCCGTAATACTTTGCGCCGCTGTTATCCGCAAGGATGACGGAGATATATTCATTTGTCCCTGTGGTCGCCCCACTGTAATGCAGCGTAAGGGTACCGTCGGGGTCGCCGCTGACAGCTTTTTCCGTTACGGCAAAATTCCGGCTATTATCTAAAAGCGTCAATTTCCATTCACTTCCGGTGTATTCGGAAATCGGGGTCAATCCCCCGTCAGGCTTTCCGCCCACAGCAGCGGATGCGAAGAGGACAGCGTTCAGATTTAGGTTAAAAGCGGGACGAACACCAAACTCATCGGAAGTATGGTACATGCCATCGTCGAGGACTTCACCGTTACCATGCACAACGGCAGCACTGGAAGATGATTTGCATGGGGAGCGCAGCCACCAATGGTACATCGCCCAATTTGTATGTTCTTTATTCACAATTCGCAGATCCTGATTTACCGCATGCGCTTCCGCTATGGAAAGCGGCCAGAATACAGCGTTATCCACCTGCGCTCCTGCTACACAGTCGGTATTCTCTCCGTTGTAGCTTCCGCTTGCAAGCGTCCGTTTCTTTACGGCAGCATTTTCTTCTGTCGTCAGCTTTGCTTCAAGCGCGTCTATTGCGGTTTTCAACTCACTCGGTGCATATTCGCTGCTATAATTAACGCTGTCAAACGCAGCTTCTCCCATAGTGCCTGCCGCAAGCAGGGTCATATCCCCCTGTGCGCCGGCAACGCCGCTTCCGTCATAGCCGATTACACGCCATGCAGCGGGATTGTTTCCATGGTCTTGCCCGAAATATACGGTCGGTGCGGCCTCTGTGTTTACATTTTTACTTAGTGCGTCTGTGCCAAGCTGTATCGCCTTTCCTGTATCTGCCGCAAACGCCGCGGTGGGGAGCATACACGCCGCCATGCAAAGGCAGAGCAAGATACTGAGTATTCGTTTCTTCATAGGCTTTCTCCTCCTGTTCGTTTCGGTTGGACTTGCTCGTCCCACCTTTTTTCTGATTTTCTCTGTTTCTGAGCCGAATGCACAGCGCGATAATCGCTGCCGCCGCTGCAAAGGAAACGAAGGTCATCGGCACATAGCCGTTCGCGTTCTCCCACAGCAGTATCGTGCCGAGGCTGCATCCAACGGGTGTTTTCGCGCACTCTTTGCTTGACGAGCGCGACTCGTATTGCGGTATCGTACATATCGTTCGAACCTCCTTTCTCCGTTTGTGTGAAGCTGTGGCTGAAAAGTCCTTTCACTTATATAGGTACATAAAATCGGAAAAACTCTCACCCAAAATGCAAATTTTTTTAAATTTTTTCAATTTTTTTAACAATGTGGCTCTTGGAAACAGATTGTCGTTCGATGGCGCTCTCTGCGCTGTGCCTGACCTTGCAGAACACCTTCTATTTGCAATCAATTCGCATATTGACAAATGCAAAACAGTACGGTATACTAATTTGCAAATAAGTTGCAAATTGGAGGGGTGACTGATGGCAAGGTATCTGACGCGGCAGCGCAAGCAGCTTCTCGAATATCTTTCAGAGCATACAGATGAACAGATGACCGCACGGCAGATAGCCGATGCACTGACGGCAGAGAGCATCAGCATCAGCGCCGTTTATCGTAATTTATCCGCCTTGGAGGAGGAGGGAATTCTGAAGCGCAGTATCCGAGAGAACACCAGAGAGGTGTATTATCAATATATTGCCGCAGAGGAATGTAAGGACAGTCTGCATCTATCCTGTCGGGTATGCGGCAAAAGCATTCATCTTGGAGAAAAGGAAGCGGCGCAGCTTCTGCATAGCACGCTGGAAAGCACAGGCTTTCAAATCGACAAAACGGAAACGATTCTGTATGGCGTTTGCGCCGATTGCAGAAAATAAAAGAGCAGAAAATAGAAGGGTGGTGAGCAGAATGGAAAGAAAAAAGAGAAATAGAATTGCAGCATTGCTTCTTGCCGTGACCATTCTGGTCATCATGCTTTACTCTGCTTTTTTTGTTGCGGCAGAAGCCGACCACGATTGCGTGGGCGAAGGCTGCCCGATTTGCTATCAGGTTGATGCTTGCCAAAACACACTGAAAAGCCTTTCACTTGCTGTATGTGTCACAGCCGTTGCTGTTGCGTTTACATATACTTTGTGCAGGTGTATTTCTCTCTGCATGGACTATGCACAAAGAGATACCTTGGTATCTCTCAAGGTGAAGCTTTCGAATTAAATAAGAACCTTTTACAAGGGTGAAGTCTATCTGTTTTCGGATAGGCTTTTGCGGCGTTGCCGTTACCCTTGTATTTTTGTGCCTATTTTTAGTTCTTATTATAATTCGGAGGTAAATATAATCATGAAAAAGATAACTGCGCTGCTGCTTGCGCTTTTTATGCTTGTCGGCGCTCTTGCCGGCTGCGGAAAGCAGAATGATACCAATCAGACTGACAAACTGAGCATTGTCACCACCATTTTTCCTGGATATGACTGGGTTAGGGAAATCCTTGGTGAAAAGGCTGATAACGCAGAAATTACAATGCTGCTGGATAACGGCGTTGACCTGCACAGCTATCAGCCTACCGCTGATGATATTGTTAAAATCTCAGATTGCGACCTGTTTATCTATGTAGGCGGCGAGTCCGACGAATGGGTGGAGGATGCTCTGAGAAATGCCGCCAACGGGAATATGAAGGTTATCAATTTGCTGGAGGTACTGGGTGATTCCGTAAAAACGGAAGAAATCGTTGAGGGGATGCAGGAGGAGGAGCACGAGCACGAGGATGCAGAGGAACACGAGCACGAGGAGGAAGCTGACGAGCATGTTTGGCTGTCCCTGAAAAATGCCAAAATGCTGGTCAGAGTGATTTCCAAAGCCTTGCAGGAGCTTGACCCCGATAACAAGGATATCTATGCCGCCAATGCCGATGCTTATGTAAAGAAGCTGTCTGCTCTTGATGCAGAGTATCAGACAGCCGTGGACGCAGCAAGCAATAAAACCATCCTGTTTGGCGACCGTTTTCCGTTTCGCTATCTGGTGGATGATTATGGTCTGCGCTACTATGCCGCTTTTGTTGGCTGCTCCGCTGAAACCGAAGCCGGCTTTGAGACCATTTCGTTTCTTGCCAAGAGGGTGGACGAATGGAAGCTGCCCTGCGTGTTGACCATTGAGGGCGCACGGCACAAGATTGCCGAAACCATTGTCCGGAACACGACAGCAAAAAATCAAAGGGTGCTGACGATGGATTCCATGCAGTCTACCACTTCTAAAGATGTGAAAAACGGCACGACTTATCTCTCCGTTATGGAGAAAAACCTTTCCGTGCTGAAGGAAGCATTGAGATAAGGAGGCAGGTTCATGGCTCAGCTCACTTGCCAAAGGCTCTGCGTCGGCTATGAGGGAAAGTCCGTTCTGCAGGAACTCAATTTTGAGGTTTTTGCAGGCGACTATCTCTGCATCGTAGGAGAAAATGGTTCCGGCAAGAGTACACTTATGAAAACGATTCTCGGCTTGCAGCCACCTATCAGCGGCAAAATTTTGACAGGCGATGGGCTGAGGAAAAATGAAATCGGCTATCTGCCGCAGCAGACCGTTGTCCAGAAGGACTTCCCGGCAGCCGTGAGAGAAATCGTTCTCTCCGGATGTCAGGGACGCTGTGGCAGCCGTCCTTTTTATAGCAAAGAAGAAAAGCAGCTTGCGGCGGAGGCTATGGACAGGATGCAGATTGCACAGCTTGCAAAACGCTGCTATCGGGAGTTGTCCGGCGGACAGCAGCAGAGGGTTCTGCTTGCCCGTGCGCTGTGTGCCACTCGAAAAATGTTGCTTCTCGACGAGCCTGTTTCCGGGCTTGATCCTAAGGTGACAGCGGAAATGTATGCGCTTATCGAAGAGCTTAACCGAAACGATGGCATTACGGTAATTATGATTTCGCATGATATTACTGCCGCAGTTCAATATGCCAGCCATCTTCTGCATATTGGAGACACCGTTTTTTTCGGAACAAAGGCGGAATATCTCAGAAGCCCGCAGGGGCGGCTGTTTGCCGCAGAGAAGGGGGGTGATGCCCAATGACCGCTATTTTGGAGAAGCTGACTCTCTATTGGACATATCCCTTTGTCCGCTATGCGCTGGTAGTCGGCGTGCTGATTGCGCTATGCTCGTCCTTGCTGGGCGTGACGCTGGTGCTGAAACGGTTTTCTTTCATCGGTGACGGGCTTTCCCATGTGGCGTTTGGTGCAATGGCGATTGCCGCCGTACTGCAAATCACAAATGAAATGCCGCTGGTAATGGTCATTACGATCAGCAGCGCCGTGCTGCTTTTGCGTACAGGGCAGAACGCGAAAATCAAGGGCGATGCGGCGATTGCCATGATTTCGGTGGGAGCGCTTGCCATCGGCTATCTGGTGATGAATATTTTCTCCACCTCATCCAACCTTTCGGGCGATGTGTGCAGTACACTGTTTGGCTCCACCTCCATCCTGACACTGTCTCCTGTAGAAGTGTGGCTTTGCGTTGGAATGTCGGTGCTGGTTGTGGTGGTGTTTATCCTGTTTTACAATAAAATCTTCGCTGTGACCTTTGATGAGGACTTTGCAAGGGCAACCGGCACAAAGGCAGGGCTTTACAATCTGTTGATTGCCATCGTTGTTGCCATCATCATCGTGCTGGCAATGAACCTTGTCGGCTCTCTGCTCATCTCCGCACTGGTAATTTTCCCGGCATTGTCCGCTATGCGGATGTTCAAGAGCTTCCGCAGTGTGACGATCTGCGCCGCAGTTTTGTCGGTGTTGTGTTCGCTGATCGGTATTCTGGCATCAATCCTCGCCGGAACACCGGTAGGCTCAACAATCGTTGCTGTTCAGATTGTCGCTTTTGGTCTATCGTGGCTGGCAGGTACGGCTATCGGAGGTGTGAGAAAATGAAAAATCTGTTTTGCGTAGTACTGATTGCCCTAATGCTTTGCTCTCTTGTCGCCTGCGGAGGTGAGGAGGATAAAGAGACAGCCGATAATCAGACACCGAATGCCTCTGCTTCACAAAATCAACCGATGGAAAAGGAATCGGTGTCTGCGCCTGCTGCCTCTGAGTCTGTGCAAAGCACAGACGGCATTGATGTTGATCTGACAAAGCTCAGCAGTACGATGGTCTATTCTGAGGTTTACAATATGCTATACACCCCTGATGACTACATTGGGAAAACGGTTAAAATGAAGGGTGCTTTTGCATATTACGAGGACCCCGAAACAAAGGAGCAATATTTTGCCTGCATCATTGCCGATGCGATGGCTTGCTGTTCACAGGGATTGGATTTTATTCCGACCGAGGAGTACACCTATCCGGACGATTATCCGGAGCTAAACGCAGAGATAACAGTCACAGGAACCTTCGAGATTTATGAGAAAAACGGAATAAAGTATTGTAGGCTTGCGAATGCTGCGATTGAGAGCTAAGGCTGATGGTGTGCTCTGCTTTCCGAAGGATGATTCAAAAAGTGGTGACAAGAAAATGCTCTGTATGCTGCATTATAATTTGCTATCAGAGAAGGGCTTATAATTAAATATCTGAACGAAACAAAGGCAGCTGACGAAAAAATTACAGCTGCCTTTGTTGTTTGAAAAACTGCGTATACAGGAGGGTAAAGGGCTGTTTTGTGTAAATGCAAGAAAAAAGCAAGAATATAAGCGTGGCGTTTTTTGCGAATGATGTTAAAATAGCAATATATGTATCGCAAAGGAGGAGCTATTTCGTGTCAAAAACAACCTTGATTGATTGTTGTATCAAAAAATACGCTTATCGTGAAATATCGGAAATTTATAAAGAGATTGGGGCTTCCCCGCAGGGACTGTTTCCCGAACAGGTGGATGGCATGCTCCGGAGATACGGCGAAAACAGCTTTGCAAAAAGGAAGAAGGATACCATGCTGCGCTGCTTGCGTCGTGCCTTTATCAACCCGTTTCATATTATTCTTTTTGTGCTTGGGATGATTTCCTTGGCAACCGATGTTGTGCTTGCCTCTAATTTTGCCAGAAACGCCACCACTGCTATCATCATTTTCTCCATGATTTTGACGAGCGGTGTAATCCGTCTGATTCAGGAGCTGCGGGCGAAGAATGCGGCGCAGCAGCTGGAACGGCTGATTCACGAAAGCATTACGGTTCGGCGAGCGGGAGAGCTGCAGGAAATCGCAGCGGAAGAATTGGTGGTCGGGGATATTGTTCTGCTTTCGGCAGGAGATCGCGTGCCTGCTGATATCCGTTTGACGAAGGTCAGTGATTTATTTATTTCGCAGGCTGCCATCACGGGTGAAAGTGCGATTCTGGAAAAAAATTGCAATACCCTCAGCTATGGCAGTACGGAAACGCTGACACAGCTTGAAAACCTTGCCTTTATGGCAACAACGGTTATCGGCGGCAAGGGCGAGGGAATTGTGCTTGCGGTTGGGAAGGATACGTTATACGGCAGCTTTGAAAAATCGGATGCAGAGGAGAAGCAGTCGTTCCAAAAGGGTGCCAATTCGATTGCATGGGTAATGCTTCGCTTTATTGTGGTGCTGATTCCCATTGTGTTTGTGCTGTTAAGGCTGACGGGCGGAAAATGGTTGGAATCCTTTGCGTTTGCGCTTTCCGTTGCGGTAGGGCTGATGCCGGAAATGCTGCCGATGGTAATTACCGCCTGCCTTGCGAGGGGCAGCCTGAGCATGAGCCGTAAGCAGACCATCATCAAGGATATCAACGCCATGCAGGGCTTTGGCAGTATGGATGTGCTTTGTATGGATAAAACGGGAACGCTGACGAATGAGAGCATTTTGCTGGAATACTACATGGATGTGCTAGGGAACGAAAGCACAAGGGTGCTGGATTTTGCCTTTTTGAACAGCATATATCATTCGGGTGTCTGCAATCCCATTGATAATGCAATTCTTGCGTGCCAGACAATGCCGGGGCGCAGTGCGTATTATACAAGATTGCTTGCGCAGTATCAAAAAACGGACGAGATTCCATTTGATTATGCCCGTAAATTTGTCAGCACGCTTGTGACGGAGGCAGACGGAGCAGGGCAGCTCATTATCAAGGGGGATATTGCGCATGTTGTGGCGCGCTGCGGCTTTGTGGAATATCGGGATGCCATTTTGCCGATGGATGAGGATAAGATGCGAAGCGTGGCCTCTGTGGTGGATGAAATGCTGCAGGATGGGATGAAGGTGATTGCTGTTGCACGAAAGAGGATAGAAAAGCAAAATCGGATTTTGCCGGAGGATGAACAAAGCATGATTTTGATGGGCTATCTTGCCTTTTTTGATGCACCGAAGAAAACCGCAAAAACCTCTGTGGAGGCGCTCAAAAGGCTGAAGGTTACCCCGAAGATTCTGACGGGAGACCAAGCAGATGTGGCAGTTTCCGTCTGCCGCAGGGTAGGGATTCCCTCCGAAACGGTGCTGACAGGTGCGCAGATGGATGAGATGACGGATGCAGTACTTGGCGCAGCCGTTGAAAAAATCCATGTTTTTGCGGAGCTGACACCGGGGCAAAAGGTGCGTCTGGTTTCCGCCTTGAGCCAAAATGGGCATACTGTCGGATTTTTGGGGGATGGCATTAACGATATTCCTGCACTTTGTGAGGCAAATGTAGGCATTTCGGTGGATACTGCCGTGGATGCGGCGAAGGATGCGGCGGATGTGGTGCTGTTGCAAAAGGATTTGGGTGTGCTGGAGCAGGGCATTTTGGAGGGGCGAAAAACTTTTACCAATATGCTCAAATATATTAAAATTACAGCAAGCTCGAACTTCGGCAACATTTTTTCCATTGTGTGTGCCAGTGCGTTTTTGCCGTTTTTGCCAATGACCTCCTTGCAGATTTTGCTGTTGAATCTGCTGTATGATGTGCTGTGTATCATTCTGCCTTGGGATAATGTGGATGAGGAGGAAACTCTTTCTCCAAGGGATTGGTCCGGGAGGACATTGGGGCGGTTTATGCTTTCCTTTGGGCCGATCAGCTCTTTGTTTGATATCGTGACGTTTTTGTTTTTGTATTATATGCTTTGCCCGATGCTGTGCGGCGGAGTGACGTATCAAAGTCTTACCGATTCTGTAATGCAGCTGCAATATATATCCCTGTTCCAGACGGGGTGGTTTTTGGAGTCCATGTGGACACAGGTATTGATTCTGCATTTCCTGCGCACACGAAAGATTCCCTTTGTGCAAAGCAGACCATCTGCACCGGTGATTTGCATTACCCTTGCGGGTATCATTGCTTTTACCGCAATTACCTTTACCAAGGGGGCGGCATTTTTCGGCCTGACGCATTTGCCATTTTGGTATTTCATATTTTTGTTGATTGTGGCATTGCTGTATATGCTTCTGACAACGGTGGTTAAGGCCTTTTATCAGAAGAAATATCATGAGCTGATTTGAAAGGAGGAATCCGTCGTGAAAAAGAAGATTGGTTTTGTTTCAATGGATTCTGTCCTTGCACAATGGCTGCTGGAGAAGCTGATACAGGAGCCGCCGGAAAGTGAATGTGCGGAGGATTTGCTTTCGGGCATACATGATATGCTCAGCGGAGAGGCAACGTCACTGCTTTTGAGTACCTCGAAGGAGGCGGAGTCCTCTCTTCCGTCCTCCGATGAAATACGAATCGGTGCGCTGGAAATTTATCCGAAGAGCAGGAGAGTAAGGATGCAGGGGACGGAGGTTTCTCTTACGCCGAAGGAGTTTGAAATCCTCTATTTTCTTGCACAAAACAGAGGAGAGGTTTTTACAAAGGAGCAAATTTATAAGGCGGTTTGGTCTGAAAATTATCTTTTGGATGACAGCAATATCATGGCGTTCATCCGAAAGCTGCGAAAGAAAATCGAACCCAATCCGGATGAGCCGAAATATATTCTGACGATTTGGGGCATTGGGTATAAATTTAATGATCGGGTGTAACAAATTTGGCGGGCATATTTTTGTCCGCCAAATTTCTTGCTAAATCGCAAGGAAATCGCAAGGTTTTAATCATGTGATTTTCCTTGCGATTTTTGTATTCTGTGAAAGGCATCGAGAGAAATGGTACCTACAAGCCATTGGTTTGCGATTGCCATGATTGCATGGTTCATTGTGGCAGGCTTTGATGTTTGGTATATCGAAAAAAGCAATCGGTATTACAGAAAATAATCGCAGAAAAAGGAGGTATGAGAAATGAACAAGAAAGAAAACCGCATGGCTGTGCGGCAGACGGTGGAAAAGGCAGTGCTGCGGGATGAGCAGAACCAGCGTATTCAATTTGCGGCTGCCAATCCTGTGCAGGAGGTTTTGAAAAGCCTGCATACCACCCTGCGGGGACTGGATGCAGAGGCAGTGGCGGTCAGCCGCACCAAGTACGGCTCAAATAAAGTGACACATGAGAAAGAGCAATCTCTGGCGAAACGTCTGGCAGGTGCTTTTATCAATCCATTTACGGCGATTTTGTTCTGTCTGGCTGTGGTATCCACTATGACGGATATGGTGTTCCCTTATTTTGCACTTTTGGGGAGCGCGCCGGAGGATTTTGACCCCTTAACCGTAGTCATCATTTCGACAATGGTTATCATTTCCGGCACACTGCGCTTTGTGCAGGAATCCAGAAGCGGCAATGCAGCGGAAAAGCTGCTGGCAATGATAACAACGACCTGTACCGTCACTCGCAGAGAGCAGGAAAAGATAGAAATTCCGATGGATGATTTGGTTGTGGGCGACATTGTGCATTTGGCGGCAGGGGATATGATTCCTGCGGATGTCCGCATTTTAGAGGCGAAGGACTTATTCATCAGCCAATCCAGCTTGACGGGCGAAAGTGAGCCTATCGAAAAAACACCGAGCAGAAGTGTGCAGAAGGAGAGTATAACCGATTATACCAATATTGCATTCATGGGAAGCAACGTGATTTCGGGCAGTGCAGCTGCGGTTGTTGTCAGCACCGGAGACGCTACGCTGTTTGGCTCTATGGCATCTGCGATTGCAGGGGAGGCTGTGGAGACGAGCTTTACCAAGGGGGTCAATGCGGTTTCGTGGGTGTTGATTCGGTTTATGCTTGTCATGGTGCCTCTTGTTTTCTTTATCAACGGGATTACGAAGGGGGACTGGCTGAATGCCTTTTTGTTTGGCATCTCGATTGCTGTCGGCTTAACACCGGAAATGCTGCCCATGATTGTGACAACCTGCCTTGCCAAAGGTGCGGTTTCGATGAGCAAAAAGCAGACTATTGTGAAGAATCTCAATTCGATTCAGAATTTTGGTGCGATGGATATTCTTTGCACCGACAAAACAGGGACACTCACGCAGGATAGAGTTGTTTTGGAATATCATTGGAATGTAAACGGCGAGGATGATACAAGAGTACTGCGCCATGCCTACTTAAACAGCTATTTCCAGACAGGCTATAAAAACCTGATGGATGTGGCGATTATTCATAAAACGGAGGAGGCAGAGGAGACCGATTCCAGATTACTGGATTTGTCCGAAAACTACGTGAAGGTGGATGAAATTCCCTTTGATTTCACACGCCGCCGTTTGACAACTGTGGTGCAGGATAAAAACGGAAAGACGCAGATGGTAACCAAGGGGGCTGTGGAGGAAATGCTCTCCATTTGTGCCTATGCAGAGTGCGACGGCAGTGTGCATCCTCTTACGAAGGAGGTTCGCCGGCGGATTTTGAAAACAGTGGATGAGCTGAATGAAAAAGGCTTCCGTGTGCTTGCGATAGCACAGAAAAGTAACCCTTCTCCTGTAGAGTCTTTTGGTGTGAAGGATGAGTGTGATATGGTGCTGATTGGATATCTTGCCTTCTTAGATCCCCCGAAGGAATCCACGGCAGATGCCATTCGCGCATTGCAGGCGCATGGCGTGACAACAAAAATTTTGACGGGCGATAATGATAAGGTAACACGCACCATTTGTAAGCAGGTGGGGCTTGAGGTACGCAATATGCTCCTTGGCTCTGATTTGGACGGCATGACGGATGAAGCCCTTGCAAGAGCGGCAGAGACAACGGATGTTTTTGCAAAGCTGACACCCGACCAGAAATCCCGCGTGGTTTCGGTTCTGCGGGGAAACGGGCATACGGTTGGCTTTATGGGGGATGGCATCAATGATGCC
>UMKD01044334.1_pt1 | contig 11978 bp, 8 predicted proteins | sample 1966221 | NCBI WGS metagenome assembly UMKD01 (sample SAMEA4836167, study PRJEB28245) | human gut metagenome | biome: gut microbiome; material: fecal sample | place: Denmark | collected 2008
CGGGTGATGTTTCTTTCGCCCTTGAAGGTGCCATCCGGATAACCTTCAACGACGCCCTGTTCGGACAGGTCTTCAACTGCCTGATAAGCCCAGTCGTTCGGGGTTACATCAGAGAATGGATTTGCAGCGTATGCGGATACGCCAGCTGTGAGTGCTGCTACTGCAGCAATTGCGAGAACCTTTTTCATGTTTCATCGCTCCTTTAATAGAAAATATAGAGAATTATGCGTGCCTCTATTTTTCCTCGGAGGAGCTCCGACTAGGACCTTGCGCGAGTGACCGTGTTTCCTCTGCTGTCTTTCATCTTTGCTTTTCCAAGGGACATGACCTTGAGGCTTCCTTCATGTCTGTGGTTAGCTTAACACGGACGCAAAGTTAAATCAAGTTTAAACTATTGATAAACCTTTATGATATGCATGAGACTTTTGATTATTTGTAAAACATTCGACAGAATCAGTTTTATACTGAGTTATCACAATCATTCCCATTAACTCCCGCATGACCGACTATAAGTCATTTCAGACATTTTTATATTTTTGACTATCAGTCATATATGAGCGGCGCGCCGGCCTTGAGAGAATATAGATAAGTTTTATGAACTCATGGGTGTCGATATCGAAATAAAAGAAGGACTGTCAAAATGTGCAGGCATTTCGACAGTCCTTAGTGAGAGTTATTTGATTGAGAGAATTAGAACCATACAACCTCGCTGCGCTCGAAGGAAATGAACCTCCTCAGGCGACTCCGTCGCCAGCTCCCCCTACGGGGCGAGCTCTGACCCCCTTAAACCGAACTTCGTTCGAGAAAAGGAAAAAGCAACATTTTAGCGGATTTCTACAGCTCCTTTTGCCTATATATTCCTTTATCCTTATTTCCTCAGTCGATGATCTCGAATTCTGCTTTGCTGCCTTTTTCGGCGGGTGTGACGCGCAGTCGTGCGTCTATGCGTTCTTCGAGTTCTGGGACGTGGGAGATGATGCCTACCATGCGGCCTGTGTTCTGGAGGTCGATGAGTGTATTCATGGCGCTGTTCAGGGAGTCGGGGTCGAGGGTACCGAAGCCTTCGTCGATGAACATGGTATCAAGACGGACGCCGCCCTGTCTTGACTGGACGACGTCAGCAAGGCCAAGGGCCAGGGAGAGGGATGCCAGGAAGGTTTCACCGCCGGAAAGTGTATTGGCCGGTCTTGACCGTCCGGTGAAGCTGTCGGAGACTTCCAAGGAGAGTCCGCCCTTCCCCAGTCCGCTTTCGTCTGTCATGCGGTGGAGGGAGTATCTTCTCCTGCTCATGGAGAGAAGACGGAGGTTCGCAGCATTGGCTACGTCGTCAAGGAGTGTGCCAAGGACGTATCTTTCCAGGGTGATCCTTGTCTTCTTTCCGCTTGTGAGGTCATAAAGGCCTCTTATAAGGCCTTCCTCCTTGCGGAGGTCTTCCAGTTCCTTCTCGATGGCTCTGGCGTCTGAAACGGCCTTTTGGAGCGTTTCTGTGCGTTCCTTGAGAGCGGCTGCCCTTTCGGAGGCTTTTTTGAGCTGATCCTGCAGTGCTTTGGATTTTTCATTCAGCGCCAGCATGTCAGGACGCTCCTTCCCTGCCGTCTCCTGCTCTTCTGCTTTGATCCGTTCTTCTGTGCTCTTTCTGTCTGCGCGGTACTGTTCCAGTGTCTTACGGACGCTTTCTTCCGTGTCCTTCTTCTTGTACCATTCCTTGCATTCGTCGAGACTCTGGAAGCCGGCCTTATCGGAAGCTTCCTTCAGGACGGATTCTGTTTCCCTGTATTTCTTCACGAGCTCTTCTCTGCGCTCTTCGGCATTCCTGCATGCGGCCTGGCTGGCAGAGAGGTCGGCTCCTGCTTTCCTCAGCTGGGCGGCCGCCGTTTCCTTGTCCTGTTCCCACTTCCTGATATCCGTCAGAAGGCGCGTGCTTTCTGCTTCCAGATATTTGGGATCCCTGTATGCTTCAGGAATTTCCTCAAGCGTCTTCATCTGTGCATCGGCCTTCGCGTGATCGCTCATGGCTTTCGCATAGGCGCCTGTGCTGTGCTTTTCCTTGGTATCATTGGCTCTGTCATAAGCGGCTGATGTTCTTTCATATTCCTTCTGCGCACGTTCGACATCTTCTGCCTTTGCTACATGGTCTCCGCCGCGGGCCGGGGCCGGATGATGGATGGCACCGCAGACGGGGCATGGCACGCCGTCTTCGAGTCCTTCCGCCAGAAGGAATGCCTGTCCGTCGATATAGGATTTCCTGACAGCATCTGCCTTTTCCTTCTGCTCATCCCTTGCCTTTCTCGCCGCTTCGGCGGCAGCCTGGAGGCGCTTTGTTTCCTCTTCTGCTCTGGATAATGCGTTTTTCGCGTTTTTGAGCGCCTGGACGGCTGCCCCGTACAACTTTGCCTTGGGCACCAGGTCCTGCATTTTAAGGGCCGTTTTACGCTCTTCTTCGCGCTTTTCTTTCATGGCATCGAGTTCTTGGATGCGTTTTTCAAGCGTTTCATTCAGCTTGGAATACGTTTCCATATCCGCTCTGGCTGTCTTGAGTTTCACTGCCTCCTGCTTTCCTTCCCGGGTGATGCCATCCAGCTGGACAAAGTAAGGCGCAAGCTCCCGGGCGCTCCGGATCAGGGAAAGGGACGCTTCCATTTCCTTCATGCGTCCTTCTTCATTCTTAAGGGCCGCATCCTGCTTCAATGCCTTTTCAAGCTCCGTGAAATGGCCCATCAGTGCGGTTTCCTTCTGGTAGACTTCACGGAATTCATTGCTTTCCTTTTCCTGCTTCCGGGTCGTCTCCACCGCCTCCTGCAGTGATTTCTCCGCTTCTTCCACGATCGAGGCGAGCTGCTTTTCGTCTGCGGCGCCGGCGGTGCTGAGAATCTGGTCTTCTCTTGTCTGCTTTTCCATTTTCTCACGGACTTTTGCATCGAGCCTGTCTTTCAGCCTGTCCTTGAATTCCGAGAAACGCTGTGTCTTGAAGAGCTGCTTCAGGATGGCTTCTCTTTCATCGGCCTTTGCCACGAGGAGTTTTCTGAAATCGCCCTGCGGAAGGAGGATGACCTGGCAGAACTGGTCGGCATTGAGCCCGATGAGTTTCCCTGCGGCTTCTTCAATGCCTGTGCGCAGTGTATTGATTTCCTTGCCGTCTTCCAGTTCGGAAAGGGACGCCTGCATGGCAGCCAGTGTCTGTCCGCTGCCGCGTTTCTTATCAACCATCTGCGCCGGGCTTCTCGTTGCGCGGTATGTCTTATCCCCCAGCATGAAATCGAAAATGACTTCTGTCCTTTCCGAGGAGTCGGCATAGTCGCTTCTCATTTTCTCGCCTGTCCGGTCGCCGCTTGTCTTGCCGTAAAGGGCATAGCACATGGCATCCAGGATCGTCGTCTTCCCGGCTCCGGTCGGGCCGCAGATCAGGAAGAGATGGCGTCCCTGCAGTTTTTCGAAGTCGATGACGGTCTCGCCCGCATAGGGACCGAAGGCACGCATCGTCAGTTTCAAAGGTTTCATTTTGCGTTTTCCTTCCTGTATACCTCTTCCCAGACTTCCTGAGAAAGCTTTTCTTCTTCTTCTGCCAGTTCCTGCTCACGGAAATGGCTGACGAAGGCGCGGAAAATGTCTTCGTCGCTCATGGATTCGAGGCGGATCCTTCTTTCGCCGTCATCGTCCTTGTATCCCATGTCCTGCTCGACGCCAAGGGCATTCGGGTACTTCTCGCGAAGCTTTGGCATGGCGTCGATGACAGGTTCGGAGTCGGTCAATACGATCTGCAGGTAGTCTTCCGAGCCTTCCTTAGCCATGATGTCTGCAAAAGAACCCTGGATTTCGCGTACCTGATGGAGGGGCAGCATTTCGCGGAACGTGGTGGAAACATTTCCTTCTCCGTCAATCGTCCCTACGATGATGCCCTTCTTCTGACGCACTTCGTCGAAGGAGTAGCGCATGAGGCTTCCGCTGTACTGGATCTTCTCGGAATCCCTCTTCGTCTTCTGCGGACGGTGGAGGTGGCCGAGTGCGGTGTAGTCGTAAGGCGCAAAGACTTCATCAGGAATCTGGTCGTAGCCGCCAATCGAGAGCGGTCTTTCCGATTCCGATGACATGCCGCCTGCTGCATAGACGTGGGCAAGGGCGATTTTCCTCATGCCTTCTCCTTCATCAGGAAGGAGGGAGAGCATGCGGGAGGAAAGAATTTTTTCTGCCTCTTCGTACGTCTTCACCTTTTCCGCCTCTTCCATGCCGAGCTTGTTCATCATGACGCGCACGCGGGCGGGTTCGGAATACGGCATCGGAAGGAATGCGACGGGACCCCATTCATCCTTCAGGATGACGGGAGAGAGCCTGTCGAGCGGCCCGAAGATGTAGAGCCCCTGCGAGCGGAGAAGACGGCTTGCCACGGCGAGGCGCTCGGCGCTGTCGTGGTTCCCGCTGATGACGATGAAGGGAATCCCTCTCTTTCCGACGATTTCCTCAGTCATGCGGTCAAAGAGCTCGACGGCATCTTCCGGAGGAAATGAGCGGTCATAGACGTCCCCGGCCAGAAGAATCACGTCCGGCTTTTCTTCGTCGACGATGGGCAGGAAACGGTTTTCCAGGAGCCATGCCTGATCTTCTGTCATAGAGTGTTCCTTCAGAAGCTTCCCCAGGTGCCAGTCGGCTGTGTGAATGAATTTCATGCGTCCTCCTTCCGAAGGCTTCTCAAAAGCGCGATTTCACGCTTGTAGCCTTCCAGATCATTCGGTGTTTCAAGGTAGAAGGGAAGATTTCTGAGAAGCGGATGATTGATGATCCTTTCCATCCCTTCGAGACCGATTGTCCCTTCGCCGATTTTTTCATGGCGGTCCTTGTGGCTTCCCATCGGATTCTTGTCGTCATTCAGGTGAATAGCCTTCAGGCGGGAAAGCCCGATGACTTCATCGAAATGGGCGAGAACGCCGTCGGTATCTCCTGCGATGTCGTAGCCGCCGTCATAGACGTGGCAGGTATCAAAGCACACGCCCATGCGGTCCTTGCGCTCAACCTTGTCGATAATCGCGGCCAGCTCCTCAAACGTGCGTCCGACTTCCGTCCCCTTCCCTGCCATCGTTTCAAGCAGGACAAATGGCGGCAGCTCTTCCTGATCCATGGCGTAATTCAGCATGTCTGCAATCATGGGAATCGCAACTTCTGCGCCCTGCTTCAGGTGGGAGCCCGGATGGAAATTGTAAAGGCAGTTCGGCAGGTGCGCCGCTTTGGCCAGGTCCTCACGAAGCGCCGTGCGGGCAAACTCACGCACCGACTCCTTCGTCGAGCAGCCGTTCATCGTGTAAGCCCCATGGCAGAGAATCGGCCCGAAATCATGCTCCTGCATCCACGCCTTCAAAGCCAGCGCATCCGCTTCCTTCACAGGAGCAGACTGGCTTCCGCGCGGGTTTCGCGGGAAGAACTGAAACGTATTTCCGCCGATCGAAGTGGCTGTCTTCCCCATGGAAAGATACCCGCCCGTGACGGATAAATGGCATCCAAGTATAAACATAAAGTCCTTCTTTCTATTTAAATCCATTCCAATACTCAATTCTCTTTCATTATAGCATGAGGAAATTTTTGGACGGAGAAAGGGGGGAAGATGGAAAGCGTGAGAAAAGATGGGAAAACCGGACAACCAGCCTGCGGCTGAGAAAAACATGATAAAACCATACAAGGAGGAAAAACCATACGACCTCGCGCTGCTCGATAGAAGACCGGACGACCTCGCTTCGCTCGTGGAGATGAACCTCCTCAGGCGCATGCGCGCCAGCTCCCCCTACGGGGCGAGCTCTGACACCCTTAAACCGAACTTCGTTCGATGAAAACCATACAACCTCGCTGCGCTCGGGAACTGCACTCCTTTCTGTCACTTCGTGAGCGTATGCGTCATCCTTGTTCCGAGGCAGGTTTTTTCGATTCTGATGAATATTATTGAACGAACACCTTACCGTTTTCATTTACGGTTCGTATTTAAATCACTACTGATAACATAGGTAAGCGCCGGTGCGGAAGGTTTTGACCTGCCCCAGCGGGGAAGAATTCCTTTGACCTTGCTCCGTCAGGAGAAGGGGGGACCACTTTTGTGGTGGATGAGATGTAGTTCCTCAGCCGCAGGCTGGTTGTGAAGGTTTTTAAAGAATGCATTTTCTAAAGTTTCCGGAGAAAGGGGTGTAGTATTCATTGATTTTTATAAAAAGGTTCCACGAGCGAAGCGAGGTTTGCTTGTTTTCCAAGTTCGCGCTCCGCCGCGGTTGTACGGTTTCCTTATAAGAGCTCTCTTTTATAGATGCTTTTTTAAAATAAAGCGTACCTTGGCATTTCCTGCGCTGCGGCGAAGGCGTACCTTGGCTTTTTCGCTGATGGCGAGCGCACCAAAAAACAGGATGCATGAATGGATCATGCATCCTGTCTGTATTTCCGCTATAACTTATCCTAAGAAGCCTCTGAGTTTCTGGGCTGCCATGACTCTCTGGAGTGCGAGCATGTAGGAGGCGAGGCGGTAGGTGACGTGGTATTTTTCTTTGAGGGCATAGACGTCTTCGTATGCTTCTCTCATCTTTTTCTGGAGACGGGCGTTGTATTCGTCTTCGGTCCAGTAGTAGCCTGTGCGGTTCTGGACCCATTCGAAGTAGGAGCCTACGACGCCGCCGACGTTGCTCATGACGTCCGGGAGGACTTCGATGCCGTGTTCTTCGAAGTATTTGTCTGCTGTTTCATCGGTCGGGCCGTTTGCGCCTTCGAGGATGAGTTTTGCTTTTACTTTTTCCATGGTGGATGCGTTCAGCTGGTTTTCCATAGCTGCTGCGAAGATGACGTCGACGTCCTGGGCGAAGAGTTCGCTGTCAGGGATGAAGGATGCGCCTTCTTCTGTGTAGCCTTTGAGGGATCTGCCGTGGCTGTTGGCATAAACGTACATGGCTTCGATGTCGAGGCCATTCGGGTTCTTCCATGTGCCATTGATATCGCCTACAGCGATGATCTTGACGCCTTCTTTATGCATGAGGAGGGAGCCTACGGAGCCAACGTTGCCGAAGCCCTGTACGACCATGGTGAGGTCTTTCATTTCTCTATGGTTCTTTTCGCACCAAGTCTCGAGTGTGAAGAGAAGGCCGCGGCCGGTAGCTTCGTTTCTGCCGAGAGATCCGCCGACTTCGAGTGGTTTGCCTGTGACGACGCCTGGCTGCCATTTGCCGGAGAGGGCTGCGTATTCGTCAGCGATCCATGCCATGATCTGGCCGTTGGTATTGACGTCTGGTGCCGGTACGTCCTGGTCTGGTCCGATGATCGGATAAATGCGGCGTACGTACATGCGTGTCAGTCTTTCGAGTTCACGCTTCGACAGTTTATGCGGGTCGACTTTGATGCCGCCTTTAGCACCGCCGTAAGGAATGTTGCCGATGGCGTTCTTGATTGTCATCCATGCAGCAAGGGCTTTGACTTCGTTTTCATCGGACTGCGGATGGAAACGGATGCCGCCTTTTGCTGCGCCGCGTGCGGTGGAGTGCTGTACGCGGTAGCCGGAGAATACTTCTACATGGCCGTCATCCATAGTGACCGGGATGCTGACTGTCATCTCGCGTTCCGGATAACGGACGAATTCATAATCATTTCTCGGGCAGCCGAGTACTTCTGCTGCCTTATCCAATACATGAAGCATATTTTCATACGGATTGTAACCTGCCATGATCAAGCCTCCAAGAAGAAATGGGATACGAATTCCAATAAGTGGACTCTATATCCTGAAACTTATGGTTTTACTATACCACCTTTCTTCCCGTTTGAGAAGATAATTGCATACATAAATGAGTATTCAGCATAGGTTATATTTTAAGTCATGCTTTATTTGCCAAACAAATGAAGAGGGGAAATGGGGATTAGAACCGTACGACCTCGCTTCGCTCGTGGTAATCAACCCTATCCACCGCGAAAGGAATATGCTTTACTTATTACTGCACCCCTTTCGGCGCATGCGCGCCACTTCCCCCGAAGGAGGCAGCTTCGCAGAGAATAAAGAAAAGATTTTAAATCTGATTTGTTTTTGCCCTTTCGTACCCCATCCCCTACCATACTCCCTTCCCCGTCTGGGAAGGCAAGTTTAATGCACTCCACCCGAGGAGAAGCTGGATTTTGCTAATTACTGTTCCCCATTTCCTGCATCAAAAAACGGCGCCGAAGCACCGTTGATGATTTTATTTCCCTTATCCTTTTACATCAGGCCTTTGACCAATACGAAGAGGATGAGGAGCGGGAGTACGTAGCAGAAGTAGGGACGGATCCAGCGGGGCATTTTCATGCCTGTGCCGGTGTTGACTTCTTCTAAGTACTTGTCAAAGCCCCAGCCGTACTTGGATACGCAGAAGAGGGCGAAGATGATGGAGCCGAGCGGAAGGATAAGGCCGCTGACGAGGAAGTCTTCCATGTCGAGGATGCCTTTTCCTGCGATCTGCACGTCGGACCATACGTTGAAGCCGAGTGCACAGGGAATGCTGCCCAGGAATACGAAGGGCAGAAGGATGAGGACTGTCTTCTTTCTGCTCCAGCCGAAGTCGTCCATGCAGTTGCCGATGAGGCTTTCGAAGACGGCGGTGACGGTGGAGAAGCTGGCGAATGTCATGAAGACGAAGAAGAGGGATCCCCAGAATTGTCCGAAGGACATGTTGATGAATACGTTTGGCAGTGTAACGAAGATGAGGGACGGGCCTTCGGATGGTTCTACGCCGAATGCAGAGCATGCCGGGAAAATGATGAGGCCTGCCATCAGGGCTACGAATGTGTCAAGCGCGGTGATTCTGACTGCTTCGCCGCCCAGGGTGTTGTTGCGGCTCATGTAGCTGGCGAAGATTTCCATGGAGCCCTGGCCGACGGAGAGTGTGAAGAATGCCTGGTTCATGGCAGCAGCTGCCACGTTTCCAATGCCTGCTTCGACGGCGCGGTTCCAGTCAGGAAGAAGGTAGAATTCGACGCCTTTGGCGCTTCCCGGAAGGAGAAGGCTGTTTACGGCGAGGATAACGATGAGGCCCAGGAGGCCGAGCATCATGACTTTCGTGACTTTTTCAAGGCTCTTGGCAACGCCGCCTGCGCAGACGGCAAAGCCGACGAGGACGTTCAGGCCCATGAAGAATATGAGTTCATAAGGATCAGCGACCATGGCATCGAAGGTGGCTGCAACTTTCTCAGGCCCCATGCCATTGAAGGATCCGTTCAGGAATTTCCAGAAGTAGTCGACCATCCAGCCCGATACGACGGTGTAGTAAATCATGAGGACGAAGCTGCCCAGAAGGCAGATCCACCCGTGCCAGTGCCATTTGCTGCCTTTCGGCTCCAGTGTCTTGAAGCCCATCATGGCGCTCTTGTGGCTGGCGCGTCCGACGGCCAATTCCATCGTGACGACAGGTATCCCCAGTATTAAAAGGAATAACAGGTAAAACAATACGAACACGGCCCCGCCGTACTCCCCGGTGATGTACGGGAATTTCCATACGTTCCCGATACCGATGGCGCATCCGGCGCTGACCAGAATAAATCCCAGGCGGGATTTGAAACTGTCTCTTTCTTCCATTCTTCTTTCCTCCATTTTATCTTTTCCGGATTTCCCGGTCCGCTTTGCCGCAAAGGCTTCCCGCGGAAAGGAAGCTTACATAAGGCCTCTGATCAGGATGACCAGGATCAGAAGCGGCAGGATGAACTGGAAATATGGTTTGATCCAGAGCGGCATTTTCAGTCCGCTGCCTTTATTGACTTCAGCGATGTAGTTGTCAAAGCCCCATCCGAATTTCGTCACGCAGAAGAGCAGGTAGACGAGCGCGCCGCCCGGAAGGAGCAGGTTGCTGACGATGAAGTCTTCGCTGTCCAGGACGTCTCTGGCTCCGATGATGTGGACGTCGCTCCAGATGTTGTATCCCAGTACGCAGGGGATGGACAGAACGAATACAATGACAAGGTTCACGAGGACGGCTTTCTTTCTTGACCATCCGAAGTTGTCTCTTGCGCATGCAATGAGGTTTTCAAAGACCGCGGTGACGGTGGAGAAGCTGGCAAATGTCATGAAGACAAAGAAAAGTGTGCCCCAGAGCTGGCCGAAGGACATGTTCTGGAATATGCGCGGAAGTGTGATGAAAATGAGCGACGGGCCTTCATCCGGCTGTACGTTGTAGGCAAAGCATGCCGGGAAAATGATGAGTCCGGAAAGGACAGCGACGAAGGTATCGAGCGCTGTGATCCTCACGGCTTCGCCCGTCAGTGTGAAGTCGTCTGACATGTAGCTGCCGAAGATTTCAATGGCAGCGATGCCGAGGGACAATGTGAAGAATGCCTGGTTCATCGCAGCAGCTGCCACGTTCCCGATGCCTGCTTCGACTGCCCTGTCCCAGTCCGGGAGAAGGTAGAAAGCAAGGCCCGGTCCGCCGCCTTTGAGTGAAACGCTGTGCGCAGCAAGGACGACGATGAGGACCAGGAGGCAGAGCATCATGACCTTCGTGATGCGTTCGACGCCGTTATGCAGGCCAAGGCCGCAGACGCCGAATCCGCCGAAAACGGTAAGTGCCATGAAAATTCCCATTTCCGTGGGAGATGCCAGCATGGACGTGAAGACGCCGCTGACGGCTTCCGTCGGAACGCTCGCAAAAGCGCCGGTCAGGAATTTCCAGAAATACGCAAGCATCCATCCGGATACTGTCGTGTAGTACATCATGAGGAGCAGACAGCCAAGGATACAGAACCAGCCATGAATATGCCATTTCTGCCCGGGCTTTTCCAATTTCTTATAGCCCTGGACAGCGCTCCCGCGGGATGCGCGGCCGACGGCAAGCTCCATCGTCATGACGGGGATGCCCATCAGTAAAAGAAACATCAGGTAAAACAATACAAAAACAGCGCCTCCGTATTCCCCGGTCACATACGGGAATTTCCAGACATTCCCGATGCCGATGGCACAGCCTGCGCTGACAAGTAAAAATCCCAACCGGGATTTGAAACTATCTCGATTTTCCATCTCCTGCTCCTGCCTTCCTACCCATTTTTCCGGCCGCCCCTTCCGGCAGCCTTAAAAAGACTTTCTCCCTATCATATATCAATAGACGCTATTGGGCAAGTGTTTGGGAAAGAGAAGCAAGAAAAAAGGAGCCATGAAATGAGTGATGTGCATTTCATGGCTCCTTTTAATGACTATATTACATGCCGAACGGCTCTGTTCCGCATCCCGGGATCTGATAAATTCCATGGCTGGTACGGAACAGGAAGAAATCAAAAGTCCTCTTTCCCCATCCGGAAAGAAGTGAAATCCAATGAAAGGACATCATGACCGCCTCCATCTCGCTGTCGAACTACGTTTACAATAATGAACACTTTGTTCTATACATAGAGTACTACTGGAAAAATAATAAAGCTATCATCACTTTTGGATGGATATATCTTATGGGATATATCGAACAAAGTGTACGGTAAGTAGTGAGATAAAAGTGCGGGATGCGGGAGAAAACTATACAACCTCGCTGCGCTCGTGGAACTGCACCCCTTTCTGCCGCATTCGCGGCATCCTTCCCCGACGGGCAGGTCAAAACCTTCCGCCATCATTCAATGCCGCTAATATCACTATCATTTAAATACGTTTACCGTAAATGACAATCGTAAGACATTCATTCGATACTATCCACCAGCACCGAAACGAAGGACTTCGACCTGCCCCAGCGGGGAAGGCGCCCGGCTTATCTTTTCATAAATTTAAGACAAATCAGATTTGAATTTTTTTATTTCTCATCGCCGAGCTTCCCCCTACGGAGGGAAGCGCCCGAAGGGCGATAGGGGTGCAGTTTCTAAAATCGGGGTGCAGTATTCATTGGTTTCTATAAAAGGTTCTGCGAGCGAAGCGAGGTTTGCTTGTTTTCCAAGTTCGCGTTTGCCGCGGCTATACGGTTTTCCTGCAATAAAAAACTGAGGAAGTATGACGATTCAGGGTTATAGGACAAAACGTGTTGGTAAAAATTTATATT
>UMKD01039904.1_pt1 | contig 11949 bp, 8 predicted proteins | sample 1966221 | NCBI WGS metagenome assembly UMKD01 (sample SAMEA4836167, study PRJEB28245) | human gut metagenome | biome: gut microbiome; material: fecal sample | place: Denmark | collected 2008
TCGGGTTGTCGAGGTTCGAGTTGGCGTAGAACTTGTGGTTGCCGGCCGTGTTGATGCCGTCCGAGGGAGCGCCTCCGATCGAAAGCATCATGCGGTAGTTACCCAGATAGAGACCGTCGAGACGCACGTAGACCCACTGGCTCTTGATCGGCTTCGAAGCCAGGTCGAGCAGGAAGTCGAGATAAAGGCCGTTGTAGAGCTTCAGCTCGATACCGGCCGTGCCGTCGTAGATATAGAGCGACTTGTAGATGTTGCCCTGACGGTCGCTGCTGATCACCTTGCCCTTGATGTAGTATTTCGAAGCCTCGGGCCACTCCATGAGGCCGTCGAACTTGGCCTCCTCGGACGTGCGGGTTCCGAACTTGAGGGTCTTGGTCGTGGAGAAATTGTCGTTGGTTCCCGTATTGGAGATCGGACCAAATTTTTCCTTCACTTCGGCAATGGTGATCCGAGTAAGCCCCATTGCGGCCATATCGTCGTCCACATAGAGTTTCTGCGGAGCCGGAGTGTCGAAATCGTTGTAGCAGCTCACGGCCACCAGACCGACGAGAGCCGCCAATGCTATTTTAAGACTTTTCATAAATTATGCTTTGCGCGATTAGAAACGGAAATAGACATTCAGGTAATAGGTCGTACCGAACAGGTAGAAATACTTCGAGGGGAAGCGGCCGTAAATCTGCTCGCCGCCCTCGCCGCGGACCTTGCTCATACGCATCTGCTCGTAACCGCCCGTGCGGATGTCCTGATCGTTGAGGATGTTCTTCACCTCGAGGCTGAAGCCCAGCATGTAGACCCGGTGGATATACCAGTTCTTGCCGATATTGGCGCTCAACGTATATGCGCTGTCAAACTTCTCCTGCTTGCGGAGGGTCTTGATCGACGAGAGGGCCGATGCCTTCTGCGCATTGGTGGCCGTATTGGAAGTCAGCACATTTGTATAATACTTAATGGCGGTAGCCGTACGGTACATCGGGTTCATCGAAAGATAGATGTTGTCGTAGTAGTTGAAGTTCACACCGGCGAACCAGTTGCGCGGTCCGCGGTAGTCGAGACCGATGTTGAAAGCCAGTTGCGGCGAGCTTTCCACATGATAACCGTCCCAGTTGACCTTATCTTTCAGTACGATCTTGTCCACGTTGTCAACCGTCTGCACGAAGTTGGGATTCGACGTATAGGTATAGTCGCCCCAGCTCAAGGCACCCACGACCGAGAGGCCGTTCCATACGGGAACCGAAAGGCCCAACTCAACGCCGTAGTAGCGTTTGTCGATGCCGCTCATGGCGAAGTTGGTGAACGAACTGCGGGTATCGTCGTAGAACGAGATGACCTTCGACTGGTCCTCGATCGTCGTATAGTATCCCGAAAGACGCGCCTTGATGTAGGGCAGGTTGAGGTTGTAGGTGAGGTCTGCGCCGAACACCTTCTCGGCCTTCAGCCCCGGCGTGGTCGTGTTGCGCGTACGGGGCGACACGAATGCCGTCGCGAACTTGGGCGCCTGCTGCATGTAAGCCACATTGGCCTCGATCGAATGCGCTCCCGAGAACTTGTAGCCCAGCGAAAGTTTCGCATCGTAGGTCAGGTAGTCGAGTTTCTTCGAATCGCCTTTCGAATCGTTGGGGAACAATCCCTTGCGCCACATGCCCTCGCGGTACATGTTCGAGTAGCCGACCGATCCGGAGACGCCCAGCGAGAAACCGCCGATGCCCCACGTGTAGTTGGCCCAGGCATTGGTTTCGAGCAGGTGCGCCCGGTAGTAGTAACCGTACTTGTCGCCGGCACGGGCAATGCGGGCGTGCCCCGTAGCCCAGTAGTAATCCAGGTCGTTCTGGTAAGCCTCGGCGCTGGCCATGTCGCGCTCGGCGAACTTGTCGATGTCATACCAATAGTCGCCGCCCAGCAGGTCCTTGACCTCCGAGTAGTAATTCGTGCGGTTGACGCGCAGGTTGGCGCCGCCGACGATGCGCATGTTGTGGCGCATGTTATGCTGCACGTTGACCGCCAGGTTGTAGTCCAGCTGGTCGGTGTGACGCTCCTCGATCATGTAGTTCGAACGACTGTTATTACCCATCAGTTTGGACAGCACCGGATCGGTGTCGATATTCCGCATATTCGTCTGGAAGAATTTGTCGTAGTCGAGCATACCGTCCCACACGCCTTTCGCTATGGCGCCATCCATCGCGTAAAAATAGATCGTCTCGTCGGTGGTTATGCCCGGCACGATCTGCGTCTTATCCGAATTCGGCATATAGCGGTAGTAGTCGCCGCGGGGGTCCGCTCCGGCGTTCCACGTCAGGGCCGAATAGCCGTTCCTGCCGAAACGCAGCGACGTGGCGGCGTTCAGACGCGTGTTCTCCGACATGTCCCACGTATAGTTCAACATCACGATCGGCTCGTGGGTGTTGCGCACGCGCGAGTTGCGGAGCTTGCCGGCCTGGTAACCCACATTGGGGTTGTAGTAGTTGTTGCCGAACAGAGCGTAAGCCTCGTCGGTCGAAGCCTGCTGCGCGCCGCGCTCCGAAGGCGAAGCCAGCAGCGTCAACGCAAGGCGGTGGTTCTGTCCGAAAAGCTTCTCGGCCGAAGCGAAATAGGAATAGGAGTTGTAGTAAACGCCGTCCACATAGCCGTTGCCGCCCTGGCGGGTTCCCACCGAGAAGGCGTACGACCAGCCGTTGTCCAACTGTCCCGAGCCGTAGGAAACCATCGCACGGAAACGGTACATCTGGTTGCCGTTCGACACGCTCACGCGGAATCCCTTGCGCATCTGCGAGGCGCGGGCGTTGACGTTGGTCATGCCGCCGATGCCGCCGATGCCGAAATCCGACGCTTCGAGGCCCGTGTAGTTCTCCTGGTTACGCGTCGCGTCGTTCAGTCCGCTCCACAGCGACCAGGGACCGTAGCCCGTCATGGCGTCGTTGAAGCGGATGCCGTTCAGGTAGATGTCCGAGTACTGCGAATCGTAGCCGCGGACGTTGAAACGCATCTCGCTGAAACGGTACGATGCGATGTTGTTGAAGAGGTCCTTCGACGAAGAGAGCGACGAAGGCAGCGCCTGCGTGTCCGACGACGAGGAGTCGCTGTCGAATTCGGCGAAAACGGCGTCGTCCAGAACCGCACTCTGCCCCGACGGCACGATGATCACCGACTTGAGGTCCTGCACATGCTCATTGCCCACGCGGACCATCAGGTTGAGGTCCTCGAAGTCGGGCGTAGAGAAGAGCACCGTATAGCTGCCCGCAGGAAGATTCTCGAAGATGAAGTTGCCGTCCTTGTCGGTCGTAGCCGAGAGGCCCAGCGATTCGATCTTCACCTGTACATTGCTCAAGGCCACGCGACCGTTGCGCGAAACCACCTTACCGCGGATGCCTCCGTCCTGCGCATAGGACGTGAAGGTCACGGCGGCGAGCATCAGAATAAGTAGAACTTTGAGTTTCATACAAATATTTTAGAGTGTTTATTTGGCGATGTAGATATATACGGGGAAGTGGTCGCTGAAACCGCCCTGGAAATCGTTGCCCACGAACGTACGCAGCGGATAACCCTTGTACTGGCCCTCCTTCTGGATCATGTAGGGACGGCGGAAGATGCCGCCGTAGAACTTCGAGTTGCCGGCGGGCTGGATTTTCAGGCTGCCCGTGGAACCGGTGGCGAGGTTCTCCGAAACGATGATGTTGTCGAACAGGTTCCACTCGTCGCGGTAAGCCAGCGTGCCATAACCCGCTTTCAGCAGGCCGATGAAGGGATTGAACATGTCGCCCTTGCCGACCTCCTTGATCTTGCCCTTGGCGTTGAGGCCCTCGACGATGCTGTCATCCGTGGCATCGTCGTTCAGGTCGCCCATGACGACCACCTTCGTGGCCGGGTTGGCGGCGGTCACCGAGTCGACGATGTGCTTCACCTGCTTGGCGGCAGCCAGACGCTTGGGGGCCGAAGCCTCCTTGCCGCCCAGACGCGAAGGCCAGTGGCTCACGAGGAAGAAGAACGGCTCGCTGTCGATCGTGCCCCACATCGTGACGAAATCACGCGTCCTGAAGTTGGGCAGTTCCGGCATCTTGAACGGAATGGCGGCGCTTCCCTCCAGCTTGAAAACGTCGGGACGGTAGTAGAACGCCACGTCGACGCCGCGTGCGTCGGGCGAATCGTAATGCACGATGCGGTAGTTGCCGGGCGCGAGTTTCGGCTGCGCGATCACATCCTCCATCACCGAGCGGTTCTCGATCTCCGAAACGCCGATCACCACGGGATAATCCTTATCCTCGGCGGCGATGTCGAACAACACCCGTTCGAGGTTCCCGATTTTCCTGGTGTACTTGGCCGAGTTCCACTTCTTGGGTCCTTCGGGCGTGAACTCCTCATCGAGGACGCCGGGATCGTGAATGGTGTCGAACAGGTTCTCGAAGTTGTAGAAGACCACTTTGTAGGGCTTCTGCGCGAAGCATGCCACCGCGATCAGCGAGGCAAACAGTCCTGTCAAAAAGATTCTCTTCATAAACGATTTTTGTTGTTAAGGTTCAATTCATTGTATCATAATCCCTACCAGTCGGCGAGGTTCTTCTGGCTTTTCACCGCATCGGCCACGGCCGGGTCGAGGTTGCGGAAGAACTTGAAGCCCGTCAGCTCCTCGATCTCCTTCACCGAACGGACAGCGGATTCGATCGACGTGGCGGCTCCGGCGTCATCGTTGGTGAACACGAAGCCGATGGCTTTCAGTTCATCCGCCTTGAATTGAGAGATCTGCCGGTTCTGGTTGCCCCGCTGACGCAGCAGCACTTTCCAGCAATGCGACGGCACGGCGATCGGTCCGTTGGCATTGTCGATGGTCTTCGTGCTCTTGAAAGCGGCTCCCGTCACCACATAGAGCGTATCGTAGGTCTGCAAGCCGCCCCAGCCACGGACTTTGCCCTCCAGCGAGGCCCAGATATTCTGATTCAGCGTGCTGTTCTGGGGCATCATGTTGGTGCCGTAGTAAGTCATCCGGTTCGGCTCGTAATTGTTGTAACGCGAAGCCTGCGGAAGCATGTGCCCGCGGTCGTAACCCCTTGCACCGTAACCGCGGCCGTTGCCGCCTGTCCCGATGTATTGCTGGTCGCGGGTGGGAATCACGGGCAGCTGGTCATTGGGATCGTAATTGAAATCGTTGACCCGGCTCAAAACAGGCGTTTCGTAAACCTTCTTGAAGATCGGATAAGCCACCCAATGCGAAATATGCCGGTCGACATCGTAGCATACCGAATAGTTGCGCAGTTTTCCGCCCGGAAAGAACTGATTGCTCACAAACGTCGCATAATAGGTCTTATAGATATAAGCGTCGTCGGAACGATATTCGGGCTGCTCGCCCCACGAACGGTCGTAGTCGATGAAGCCCGCGGCCCTCTGCGTCAGCGTCAGGGAGGTGGAATAACCGTTGGTATAGGTTACGTCGATCCGCGCCGTGCGGTCGTCGTCGGAATTGTTTTTGTCCAAATAGAGGTAGGCCGGGTCCCCGACGTTTCCGCCGGCGGAGGATACCTGCTTATTCAAATCGAACGAACACCACTCCGCATCCCCGCCCTGCGAGACGATCGTCGCCTCGAAGGTGATGCCCGACGGGCCTTGGGTCGAAATCTTGTTCGTTGTGGTTGAACTGCTCACGGTCTCTGCAACGAGCGTCGCGAGGGACTCCTTGTCGCCCCCGTCGTCCTTGTCGCCGCATCCCGCAAACAGGACAAGCATCGCCGACATCGTCACGAGCAGCATGCCTATCTGTTTAATTTTCAACATCATTCAGAATAAAGTATAACATTTGGTCCGCAGACCCATTTAGAAACCAAACTCTTGACGGGGAGTTATCCCCGCCAAGAGTGGTTGGTTTTACAAGTCGGTTTCCTCGACTAATTTAGAACAGTTGGACTCCGCAAATAACAGCCCGGCCCGTATTTTTATCTGCATCTGCCGCAAAATTCGGAGACGTAGAAATCGAAACAGTCGAAGCTGCAGTTAAACCTTTCAATGACACAACATAATAATCGGCATCATTCAGGCCCGTCAATTTAAAAGGAGGATTTCCCGTAGCGGTTTCATTAGCATTAATAGCAAAACTCGATTCTCCATCCACAGAGCCATTATCAACTTTTACATAGATCGTGGCTTTCTTCCCTTTCCAGGCGACAGCGTAGAAACCCAGTTTTTTGTCTCCGGTTACTCCTACAGCACCCGATGTAAAGACTCCGGCTTTACTGCTTGATCCCATTTTAAAACCACTTGCATTGTTCCCATTAGCAGTTGCGCCATCACCAAGTCCGCAAGGATTGGCATACTGGTCACCTGTTGAGATAAATTGTGACATGGAGGTAAACGTACCCTTTGTATCCTCACCGCTCGCAGGCGCAGCCTGCTTCAGAGCAACCGTTGCAACCGTCGCACCGGCAACTTTGGCAACCAGATTGGCCGTATAGGCTGTCTTATCCGTGTTGTCGCCTTTCGCGCTTACGACGATGGTGTTATCAGTCTTGGCGCCGAGCGAGAACTTGTCGGCATTCGTACCCTCGATTGCGAACGTTACAGCCGAAGCCGTCGTGTTGGTAACCGTATAGTTGAGCGTTTGAGCCACGGGAGAGGTTGCAGCGAACTGCTGGGGAGCGGAGATTTCAACAATCGGCGTCGAAGAATCGGCCGTCACCGACGTAGCCATCGTCTGGAGATAGTTGGCCGTACCGCCCAGCAGCCAGCCTTCGACAGTCACCGGTTTGTCATTAAACGACGCCCACTCCGATTTGCCATAGGCAACAGAGCCTTTCGTGGTCGTACCGGCGATAACGACATTGTAATAGTTGCCGCTGACAGTAAACTCACCGTTGTATTTCACATACTTGTACACAGCCTTATTTTCCAAGGCCGTTGCGATATAGGCCGTGACAGCCGTGCCGTCCATCACCTCGGGAGCAGGCGTGTTATAGCTGCCCGTACCGGTCTTGGCGACCGAAAGACCCTCCTTGCCGAACTGAATGACGCCATTCCGCAATTCGGTCGTTCCCTTAACGGTAACGGCATCGTTAACAGCTACCGCAGGAGCCTCGCCAAGGAACGCCAGCATGACACCCGACGCATCGCCGATCAGGATACCCTGCGTGTGCATGGCTACGACCGTAGCGGCGACCTCGTAGTTCTTGCCGGCTCCGGCTGCGATAGCCTCGGCAACCGTACCCTTCGTATAATCCACCGAAGGAACGACGAGTTCCGAACCGTTGCCGCCTTCATAAAGTTTGAAGTCGTCGATACGCAGACCGTGGTTTTCAAGTCCTGCATAGCCGTCGAAACGAACCCAGATCTTGTCGGTCGAAACACCGGCAGGCAGTTTGAATTCGGCGGTGCAGAGATACCAGTAGCCGGAAGCGACTTTTTTGACTTTCAGAGCAACGGGAGCATAGCTCGAACCATCGGTAGACACCGAGAACCGAATCGTTTCATCCGTCATGTCGCCCAGCACTACGCCATTGGAATAGTTAATCTGTTGAGCGGCAGTAAACGTGAAGGTGAAATTGGTGTTCGATGCGATATTGATGTCATTGATGTTGAAAACCGAAGTCGATTTGTTCATCGAAACATAGGGAGGACCCGAAACTACCGTCGTTTCATCCTCGGCAGGATCGAAAACCTTGCCGCTGTTGGCTACCGAAGCGCTGTTGCCGGTGTAAGTAACGGCCTTCTGATCGAGCGAACCGCCGCGGGTCCAACCTTCGAACTTGTCCACATAAGGCCAGTAGCCATCGACTTTCTCGACCTTCGTGCCGCAGTTCTCGCTGTAAAGAGCGTTACCCGTCGGAACATCGCTGTCGCTCTGTACGACCGTGATCGTAGCCTCGTCCGTAAGCGGGAAGCCCTCGACCGTGGAGCTGGCGGTCAGAACAAGGATTGCGCTGCGCTCTCCCGAAGCCTGACCCAGCGTGAAGGTAAGCTGCGTCGTACCGGTCTTGCCCGACATCGCGCTGGGAGTAACCCACTGCGAATCCCCGGAGTTCTTGAATGTCAGGGTCCAGTCGCCTTTCGAAACGACCTCGACCGTCTGTTCGAGCTTGCCGCCCTCGAGTTTCCCGGCGACAGTCACCGACTCGCCGCCGTTCACGGTAATTTCGGGCATGCCCGAATAACCGCCCTCTTCGTCATCGTCCGAACATGCGCTAAAAGCCGTCACGGCCAGCGCTGCACAGAACAATGTCTTCCAAAAATTTACTACTTTCATAGAGTTGAGTGTTAGTTAAAAAATGTATTGTTTGTAGCCAAAATTCTTTAAATTCACTACATAATGACAATATATTATGCCTCAAAGTTAAAATTATTTTCCGGACCTGCAAAGGTTTGTAACATTCTTTTAATAATCAGATCGGTCCGAATTGCAACCCTTTTCCGTCCGAACAGCAGTTCGCCGACGGGGACAGAAGACCCGGAACATGCGCTCGGGCATACTCCGGGTCAGCAGTATCCGCTCGATCAGCGTATTCTGTCGGCTGCGCGCACCAGCAGTTCGTCGCGGAAAATCGCACGGGCCGCCAAATAGGCAAACAGCAGGCAGACCAGAGGCAGCACAATGGCGGGCTTGAAGCCCTGCGTATGGAACGTCAGGTCGGAGAAGACCCGCCAGCTCAAAAAGTAATAGACGCCTTCCATCACCAGCGAGCCTAACAGCAACACCATTTCCACCACACAGAGGCGTATTTGCAGCAAACGGCGACGGAACAGGAAAATCGTCACCAGCGGCAGCGCGCAGGCCAGCGCCAGCAGGACGCCCATATAGACGGTGGACTGGACAAGCTCCCCTTCGGCGGTTTTCAACCCGAAGGCGTAAAGCCCGAACTCGCCGGCGTCACCCGCAAACCACGCCAGCCCCGAAAAGAGCGTCACGGCCATAAGCGCCGCAATGATCAGCAAATAAAGCGTTTGGATTCGTTGTATCATCATTTACAAAGTTTTGTCGATCAGGTATTTGTTCCGCTCGGAAGACCCTCTGTTGATCAGCTCGCCCAAAAATCCGGCCAAAAACAGCTGAACGCCGAGAATTACGGCCAAAATCGCCAGATAAAACAGCGGCTGGTCCGTAACCGCCCGCAGGGGCAGGGCGTGGCTCTGCTTCCAGAGCTTCTCGGCGATGATCCACACCGTCGTGCCGCCGCCCATGAGGAACATCAGCGTTCCGAGGCTGCCGAAGAAGTACATCGGCGAACGCCCGAAATGCGTCATAAACAGCACCGTGATCAGGTCCAGATACCCTTTCACCGTGCGTTCGAGGCCGAATTTCGAACTGCCGTACTTGCGGGCGCGATGGTCTACGACCTTCTCGCCGATGCGGCCGAACCCGGCCTGCTTGGCCAGGAACGGAATGAAGCGGTGCATCTCGCCGTAGACCTCGATGGCCTTCACCACCTTGCGGCGGTAGGCTTTCAGCCCGCAGTTGAAATCGTGGAGCCGGATGCCCGACGCGGCCCGGGCCGTCCAGTTGAAGAATTTGCTGGGCCAGCGTTTGCCGATCGGGTCGTGGCGTTTCTTTTTCCACCCCGAGACCAGGTCGTAGCCCTCTTCGAGGATCATGCGGCGCAGCTCGGGGATTTCGTCGGGCGAATCCTGCAAGTCGGCGTCCATCGTAATGACGACCTCGCCTTCCGCAGCCGCGAATCCGCAGTAGAGGGCCGCGGACTTGCCGTAGTTGCGCGCGAAACCGATGCCCCGGATGGCCGGATACTGCGTCTTGAGCCGTTCGACCTCCTCCCACGAGCCGTCCGACGAACCGTCGTCGATCAGAATAAGCTCGTACGAAAACCCGTTTTCGCGCATCACGCGGTCAATCCATGCCGCCAGTTCGGGCAGGGACTCCGCCTCGTTGTAGAGCGGCACGACGACCGATATATTCAGTTTATCCATCCTTATTGGTTAGTGCCTTCCGAGAAAACGTCGGGATCACGCTTGGTGAAGGCAGCAATAAACAGACCGAAAAAGCCGCCCTTGATAGCCGAGGCGAGCATTCCGCTGAAGAGCTGCACCAGCGGCGAACGCATCAGTTTCATCATCATCTCGATCTGGTCGCCCGTGTAGAACCCGGTGTTCTCCAGCATGGCGATCGACGGACCGATCATCGCCTCGTATCTGGCCGCAAAGAGCCAGTTGGAGGCGACGCCCATGAAGGCTCCCTCGATAAACCCGGCGCAGAGCATCACGCTGACCATGAAACCCAGGCACTGCCCGTAGCCGTATCCCTTGGCTCCGAAGCGTTCCGCGCGGCGTTTGGTGAGATACCCCAGCAGCAGGACGAAAATGACGAGCGACAGCAGGGACAGCAGCGTGTTCTGCACGTAAAAGCCCAGCACGTCGAAAAGGATCGCGACCAGAGCCATGATCACGCCGTATTTCGCGGCTTCGTTCCAGAAATTCTTCTTCTCCATTTTTCTATTTTGTTTTTAACACTCCGAGGCGCCAGCCTTGCCGCGCGGCGGCATCAGCCCCCTCTTCATTGCAGTTCACCCTTGCCTTCGCGCAGTATCTCCGGCCCGTCGCCCGTCAGGTCCACGACCGTCGTGGGGACGTTGTCGCCGATGCCTCCGTCGATGACCAGCGCGACCTCGCGGCCGTAACGCTCGTGGATCAGTTCGGGATCGGTCGTATACTCCACCACCTGGTCATCGTCCTTGACCGACGTGGTGATCATCGGACACCCCAGCGCCCCGACCACGGCCCGCGCGACGGGGCTGGCCGGAATGCGGACGCCGATCGTGCGGCGCCGTTCGAGCGCCTTGTCCGGAATGCGCGCCGAAGCCGCCAGCACGAAGGTGAACGGCCCGGGCAGATTGCGCTTCAGAATCCGGAAAACGGCATTGTCCACCCGGCAGTACTCCGCGACCTGGGCGATGTTTTCGAAGACCACAGTGAACTTCTCCTCGCTCTTGCCCCGGATGCGGCGCAGCCGCTCGATGGCCTTCGGCGAGCGCAGCGAACAGCCGAAGGCATAGACGCTGTCGGTGGGATAAATGATGATTTCATCCCGCTCCAGGGCGTCTACGACGCGCTGCAACTCCTTCTCCGAGGGGTTCTGTTCGTATATCTTCGCAAGCATGGGATGACAAAGATACGAAAATTATTTAATCTTACGCCGATTGAGTTCGTCGCTGTACGCCCGGGCGTTCTTATTGTGCTCGCGAAGGGTTTTGGCGAAGTTGTGGTAACCGTCGAATTCGGGCCGTGCGCAGAAGAAGATATAGTCGTGCTTTTCGTAGTTCAGCACGGCGTCGATGGCGTTCTTTCCGGGCATGCAGATCGGCGAGGGCGGCAGCCCCTCGTTCACATACGTATTATAGGGCGAATCGTATTTCAGATGGCGGTAGAGGATGCGGCGCAGGCCGAAATCCTGCATGGCGTACTTCACCGTCGGGTCGGCCTGCAACTTGATGCCCTTCTTCAGGCGGTTGACGTAGACCCCGGCCACGCGGGGCATCTCGTCGCTCTTGCGGGTCTCCTCGTAGACGATCGAAGCCAGCGTCATCACCTCCAGCCGGCTCAATCCGCTGCGCTTGCGTTTTACATCGCGTTCGGAAGTCCAGAAACGGTCGTACTCGCGCTTCATGCGCTTGACGAACTCCCCGGGCGTCACCGTCCAGTAGAACTCGTAGCTGTCGGGAATGAACATCGAAAAGAGCGTCACGCTGTCGAATCCGACCTCCGCGGCCAGCTCCTTCGAGGTCAACGCCTGCATGATCGCCGTGGAATCGGCGTCGATCTGCCGTGCGAGTTTCTGCGCCAGCTGGGCCGGGATGCGCACGTTGTTGATCGTCACCCGCACGGGGGTCTGCAACCCCAGCTTGAGCATGCGCGCGATTTCGATGACGCTCATGCCGTGTTTGAGCACGTAATGCCCGGGCTTGAAGGTTTCGGCCAGGTTGATCCTCCGGGCATAGGCGTCGAAAGCCCGGCGGTGTTTGATCTGCGGCAGCA
>UMKD01032118.1_pt1 | contig 11904 bp, 9 predicted proteins | sample 1966221 | NCBI WGS metagenome assembly UMKD01 (sample SAMEA4836167, study PRJEB28245) | human gut metagenome | biome: gut microbiome; material: fecal sample | place: Denmark | collected 2008
TAGACCACCGCTATGATTTGCAATATCAACTATATTCGTTAGCGTTACATCGTTACCTCAAGCAAAGAATGCCTAATTATGATTATGAAACTCATTTTGGTGGCGTTTATTATTTATTTTTACGAGGCATAGATAATATTCACTCAAGTAACGGCATTTTCTTTTATCGCCCTATAGAGCCTTTTATTGAAGCGTTAGATAGCTTATTTAAAAATGTTCAGCAAGGGGAAGCAACTTAATGAAATCCCTATTTAATCAAGCTATTGAGAAGCATATCTTTACACCTCTAGATGTGCAATTTGCTTACAGCATTTCTGATGATAAGTGTCCTATAGTACTTATGATTGCAGCACTCCTTAGCGCAGAAACTATGGCTGGGCACGTTTGCCTAGCACTGGCGGATGTTGACCCCGACAAATTGTTTGCGGGAAGGCACCCAGAGTTAGCAACTGCGTTTTGGCAAAAAATGGGAGAGCCGAGTGAGCAAGAGCTCTATCAAACGCTCAGACAAGCAAATGCAGTGTCATTATCAACAGAAAACAAAATCTCTCCTTTGGTGCTTTCAGGGGAATACTTATATTTTCAACGGATGTGGCAATATGAGCAGTATGTTGCGAAATTTTTCTCTAATACATTAATAGATAAGCAAAATAATGTTCAAATTAAGAATGTACTAGACAGCTTATTTCCCATTACTGATGATATAGATTGGCAAAAAGTTGCAGCAGCAGTTGCTGTAACGAGTAAGGTGTCAATTATATCAGGGGGGCCAGGAACAGGAAAAACCACAACAGTTGCGCGTATCCTTGCTGCATTAATTAAACTTGAAACTAAGTATCACCATAAAATTAGAATAGAGTTGGCAGCTCCAACCGGTAAGGCGGCAGCTAGGTTGACGGAGTCCCTCGGCGAGGCGATGAAAAAAATGCCTTTAACCGATGAAGAACGCGCTGTTTTGCCTAATCATGCAAAAACATTGCACCGTTTACTAGGGGCTCAACCTGAGAGCCAGCAGTTTCGCTATAACCGAGATAATCGTTTATCTCTTGATGTACTGATTGTTGATGAAGCCTCAATGGTAGATTTACCCATGATGAGCAAATTACTTGAGTCATTACCTGAAAATGCAAAGTTAATATTTCTAGGTGATAAAGACCAATTAGCCTCAGTCGAGGCAGGGGCAGTATTAGGGGATATCTGTCAGTTTGCTGATAACGGTTATAGTGCAGAAAGAGCGTCCCAACTTTCGGCGTTAACAGGGCATTCAGTTGAATCTTATGCATCACCAAGCGGCCCAGTTATTCGTGATAGCCTATGTTTGCTACGTAAAAGCTACCGTTTTTCGGCAGATTCAGGGATTGGCCAACTCGCTTTTGCTGTAAATGAAGGTAATGTTTCTAGAGTTCAACAGTTACTAAATCAGCAGCGGCCAGATGTACATAGTTATATTCAAGAAACCGCAGATGATTACGCGAAAATTTTATTAGATGCCGCTGAAAATTATAAGGAATATCTATTAGCGGTTAAAAATAAAGAAGATCCTGAGCAAGTTTTGAAAAAATTTAACCAATATCGGGTACTAACAGCTCTGCGAGAAGGCCCTTTTGGCGTCATTGGCCTTAACGATAAATTGGAAAAATTATTTCATAGGCAAGGGATAATAAACCGTCCATATAATTTATTGAATAAACACTATGCAGGCCGGCCAATTATGATTAGCCGTAATGACAGCCCATTAGGACTCTTTAATGGGGATATAGGCATCATTTTACCGGATGAAGAAAATACACTGAGAGCCTATTTTCAATTTCCAGATGGGACTATTCGTGGGGTACAACCTAACCGACTTCCACAACATGAAACAGCTTATGCAATGACCGTTCATAAATCACAAGGTTCGGAGTTTGCTCATACCGCATTAGTTTTACCAAATGTATATTCTCCCGTAATGACTCGTGAGCTGGTGTATACGGCGATAACTCGAGCTAAAAAAGAGCTATCTCTTTATGGCAGCCCAAAGGTATTACGTCGAGCAGTTGAAACACCAACCAAGCGGCGAAGTGGTTTAGCGACCCAATTAATGTGACTAGTTTATATGTAAGTTACGTGAATATTTAACCCAAAAGTAAAGGTAATGAGATGGATAACCAGCAAGCAATGACGGCAATTACAGTAACATTAAATGCAAGACTTGAACCGATTAGGCGTGGTGATTTAGAAGATGCATTTAATGAAGTCATGAAAAGCATGGGTAAAAATATCCATGTTACAGGTGGTGGAACATTATTAAGTGATAATGGCGAAGCGCAAGAATGCGATATAGAAATAGCACTTGAAGAAGCTAGTGACGAAAATATCAGTTTAATTATTCAACTTTTTTCTTCAATGTTAGCTCCAAAGGGCTCTCGTTTATTCATTCATGGCGAAGATGTTCGAATCGATTTTGGCTCAGATGAAGGCATGGCTATTTATTTCAACGGGACAGAGCTCGCTGATGACGTTTATGAAAATGGGGATATCAATGAAGTATTCGATACTCTAGATGAAGCAGTGGAAGATATTGGGAGTATTCACGGGGTCTGGGATGGCCCGACAGAAACGGCATTTTATTTTTATGGTACTTCTTTCGCTGAGATGAAAGCTGCAATACAGCCGCATTTAGACTCCATTCCTTTGTGTGAAAAAGCAAGGGTTATTCAGATAGCTTAGTGGCTATTCATTTGTGTTAAAGCCATAGCCCAAACTATGCATCCTTGTATAGTTTGGGGTTAAAGTAATTGACTAAATAGCAATCATTTTGAATATTCTAATATTTACTTATCAGCTTGGTTTTTTAAATCTAAAATCAATATTTTAGAGCGGCGCTGGTAGTTATATAAAGCCTGTTTTTTCATTGGTAACATCTCAATCTCCGCGGGGGTAAAACCACGCTCTTGAAACCAATGGATGCTACGAGTTGTTAGTACAAATAGCTTGTCTAAACCAAATTGTTTTGCTTGTACGGCAATACGGTGCAGTAACTCCTCTCCCCTAGATGAACTACGGTAATCAGGATGAACAGCGACACATGCCATTTCACCTAATTTTTCTTCTGGGTAAGGGTAAAGCGCCGCGCAAGCGATGACTAAGTTATCACGTTCAATAATGGTAAATTTATCAATTTCCATTTCTAATTGCTCACGTGAACGTCTAACTAAAATCCCTTGCTGCTCTAATGGGCGAATAAGTTCTAATATTCCACCAATATCATTAATGTTTGCACGGCGGATTTGTTCCGCGCTTTCCATGACTATTTGGGTACCAATACCATCGCGAGAGAATAATTCTTGAATTAAAGAACCATTTTCTTGGTAGCTCAATAGGTGGCTACGGCGGACACCCCGGCGACAAGCTTTTGCGGCTCCACGTAGAAAACGCACGGTTCCTGAGTAGTAATCGCCCTCAGATTCCAGCTCTTGAATACGGTTTTCTGCTTCATTTGGGAATAATTCGGACAAAATATTGCCTTCTTTATCTACTACACCTTGTGAGGAGCAAAAACCGATCAGTTTTTCCGCTTTCATTTTTACTGCTAATTGAGTTGCAATTTCTTCAGAGGTCAGATTAAAACTTTCTCCTGTGACTGAGACTGCAACCGGCCCAATCAACACAATGGAACCATTATCTAACTGATTATTAATGGCTTCTTCATTAATACGACGGATTCTTCCGCTGTGGCAATAATCAATGCCATCATCAACCCCTAGAGGTTGAGCAATAACGAAATTACCACTAACCACATTAATATGTGCGCCTTGAAGCGGGGTATTACCTAAGCTCATAGATAACCGAGCCGTGATATCTAATTGTAAAGCTCCAGAAGCTTGTTTTACATATTCAAGTGTATTCGCATCTGTTACGCGAGTATGTTTATGATAAACCGCATCATATTTGTGTTCAGCTAAGATATCCTCAATTTGAGGCCTAGCACCATAAACGACAATAATTCGGATGCCTAAACTATGCAATAATCCTATATCATTGACAATGCTAGGAAAATTTTCATGCGCAATCGCTTCACCACCAAGCATAATAATGAATGTTTTGCCGCGGTGGGCGTTTATATAAGGGACCGAATGGCGAAACTCATCAACCAACTCGGTGCTGCGCTCTTTCATAACAACCCTCTTAATTGAATTTTTATTCGTTAATAATGTATTTTTATTCTTTTTGTTGGGAAATATCAAGTAAAAGATGGGATAAAAAAAGTAACATTTTTATTTTTATCGTTTACATATCTCTAAATTTAACTAGATATACTCTACGAAAATTAAATTGCATAAAATTGACACAGAAAGTCACTCACAAATATTTTCTCTCGGTATGATTAGGTTATACTCATTAATGTAACTCTATAGATGCTTTGGTATATTCTTAATGACAGAGTGCAAATGATTAGTTAGAGTGCGTATTTCAAGTCTAATTATTAGCAATTATCCTAAAATCACTTTATTTTTCAGTTCTAGGTTCGGAATTATTGATGAGTCACCAAGATCACAACCCATCGAAGCGTCGTTTTATTCAGGGCGCAGCTGCAGTTATGTTACTGAGCATTAGCCCATTCGGTTTTTCTGCGAGTAGCAGCGTGGTGGCTGTGCGCATTTGGCCTGCATCCAGCTATACCCGGGTAACATTGGAATCTAGTACTCCATTGAAGTACCGCCAGTTTGTGCTTAATAACCCTGAGCGTATTGTGGTCGATCTTGAAGGGGTGCAGTTAAATAATGTATTAAAGGATATGGGAACCCAAATTCAAACACGTGATCCTTACCTTAAACTGGTTAGAGTTGGGCAATTTGATCCGAAAACGGTTCGCTTGGTATTTGAAGTTAAAAATAAAGTTAGTCCTCAATTCTTCTCGATGGCCCCTGTTGCGGAATTTAAGCACCGCTTAGTTCTTGATTTTTATCCAGGTAAAGGTGTTGACACCAATGATGATCCTCTATTGGCATTACTTGAGGATTATAATAAAGGTGATCTTGAGGAAAGCATGCCTGCTCAAGCGAAGAAGCCTGGAAAAGCAGGAACGGATCGCCCCATTATTATTATGATCGACCCAGGGCATGGTGGTGAAGACCCTGGTGCGATAGGCAAATATAAGACACGTGAAAAAGATGTGGTTTTACAGATCGCACGGCGCTTAAAAGCTTTGATAGATAAAGACCCTAAAATGCGTTCCTATATGACTCGTAATGAAGATGTCTTTATTCCGTTAAAAGTCCGAGTGGCGAAAGCACGTAAAATGCAGGCTGATTTATTCGTTTCAATTCATGCAGATGCGTTTACTAACCGTTCAGCCCGCGGTTCTTCTGTTTTTGCGCTATCAACGAAAGGTGCGACCAGTAATACGGCTCGCTACCTAGCACAAACACAAAACGAAGCGGACTTAGTGGGCGGTGTGAGTAAAAGTGGAGATGTGTATCTCGACCATACGATGTTTGATCTCGTGCAAACAGCGACGATTAACGACAGTTTGAAATTTGGTGACGAAGTACTAAAACGGATGGGAAAAGTTAACAAGTTGCATAAAAATAGAGTTGACCAAGCCGGGTTCGCGGTGTTGAAGGCTCCAGAGATCCCATCAATTCTCGTTGAAACGGCTTTTATTAGTAATTTAGAAGAAGAGCGGAAATTGAAAACAGCTAAATTCCAACAACAAATGGCAGAATCCATTTTTGAAGGGGTAAAAGCTTATTTCCGTAATGGCGGTGCATTAGCAATTCGCAACTAATTAATTTAAATCAGATTAAAATAAAGAAAGGTGATAAACGTGTGTGAGTCGCCTTTTTTTGTTTTTATCGATGGGTAAAAATAGAATTTATTATAGTGGTACTAAAAAGGTAATTGAATTAGAAAGGGTATTTGAAAGAATTGGTTGCGGGGGCTGGATTTGAACCAACGACCTTCGGGTTATGAGCCCGACGAGCTACCATGCTGCTCCATCCCGCGACTGAATTTTTACGACTTTATACTGCAGATTTTTTGTTACTTTACTGATTTAATCAGTAATTGGTTGCGGGGGCTGGATTTGAACCAACGACCTTCGGGTTATGAGCCCGACGAGCTACCATGCTGCTCCATCCCGCGACTGAATTTTTACGACTTTATACTGCAGATTTTTTGTTACTTTACTGATTTAATCAGTAATTGGTTGCGGGGGCTGGATTTGAACCAACGACCTTCGGGTTATGAGCCCGACGAGCTACCAAGCTGCTCCACCCCGCGTCCGATGCGGGCACTATACTCGGGATGAGATCTGATGCAAGTTTTTTCGTGTTTTTTTTCAAAATTTAGCATTTACAGAACAAAATCTGTTCTGTCTGCCTGTTTTTTGCTCTTTAGTGAGTAGAGAGAGGAAAATAACCTAACTAAATATATTTACACGTTTCATTCCCTAATTGGGTTTGCTATTGTGCGCTTCATATTGGATTGTTGGATTTATTTGGGTGGTAGAGCATGAATATAGGGCTAACAAAAATCGTCAATAAACAAATAGTAAAAAAATGGTTAGTAACCAGCGTATTTCTTTCCTTATTAGCTGGATGCCAAACCCATCCAACGGATAAAGGCCAACAATATAAAGATGGTCGCTTAGTACAAGATTTACAGAAAGTAAATCAAGTGAATGTACAGGGGCGACCAATAAATGCGCCAGATTTTAATCAACAAGTTAATGAAATTAAAAATGCATCACCGCGATTGTTTAAAAATAACAACGATACCTATCATGCTATAGAAAACTGGTTGATGGCAGGGGGGAACCCGGCTCAATTGGCAAATTTCAATTTAACCGCTTTCCAAATGGAAGGCGCTGATAATTATGGAAACGTACAATTTACAGGGTATTACACGCCTGTGATCGAGGCGCGCCGTATGGCTCAAGGTGAATTTCGTTATCCGTTGTACGGTATGCCGCCAAAAGGAAAAACACGCTTACCTAGCCGAGCGGCAATTTATAATGGTGCCCTGAGTGATCATTTAATTTTAGCTTATAGTAATTCGCCGGTTGAAAATTTTATGATGGAAGTTCAGGGAAGTGGTTATGTTGATTTTGGGGATGGCAGCCCACTGAATTTCTTTGGTTATGCAGGTAAAAATGGTCACGCCTATAAAAGTATCGGAAAAGTGCTGGTAGACCGCGGTGAAGTTCCTCTGAGCCAAATGTCATTACAAGCTATCCATGATTGGACGAATCAGCATAGCGAGCAAGAAGTTCGCCAGCTATTAGAAGAAAATCCGTCATTTGTATTTTTTAAACCGCAATCATTTGTCCCTGTTAGAGGCGCAAGTGCGGTTCCTTTAATTGCTAAAGCATCTGTTGCATCAGATAAAACTCTCATTCCACCGGGAACAGCCTTACTCGCGGAGATCCCTGTGTTAGATAATAATGGGAAATTTACGGGGCAGTACGAAATGCGTATGATGGTAGCCTTGGATGTTGGTGGTGCGATTAAAGGGCATCATTTTGATATTTACCACGGTATAGGCCATGAAGCCGGAAAAATGGCCGGTTTTTATAACCATTACGGGCGAGTTTGGGTGCTGAAAAAAAGCCAGCCGCTATTTGGTTCAATGTAGTTACAGTTTTAACTGAGGTTGTTCGTTATTATGCAAGCTAAGCTTTCTGATGCTTGGATGCAGCGTTTTGCTGGGATCGGGCGTTTATATGGGCAACATGCTCTTCATCTTTTTGCACGTTCCCACATTTGTGTCATTGGCATTGGTGGGGTAGGCGTGTGGGCCGCGGAGGCGCTTGCTCGTTCAGGTATTGGGCATATCACATTAATTGATATGGATGATATTTGTGTGACTAATACCAATCGCCAATTACATGCCATCAAGTCGACAGTTGGGCAACCAAAAGTTGATGTGATGAAAAATCGTATTTTAGAAATTAACCCCGAATGTGTAGTGGATGTTATTGATGATTTTATTACTGTTGATAATGTCGCTCACTACCTTAGCACGGGGTTTGATTATGTCATTGATGCCATTGATAGTGTAAGGCCTAAAGCAGCGTTGTTAGCGTATTGTAGACGCTTTAAAATACCCATTATCACCACAGGTGGGGCTGGTGGACAAATCGACCCAACACAGATTCAAGTGACAGACCTAGCTAAAACGGTTCAAGACCCTTTAGCCGCTAAGTTGCGGGAACGCTTAAAATCCGATTTTAACGTTGTTAAAAATGGCAAAGGAAAGCTCGGGATTGACTGTGTTTTTTCTACTGAACAGCTTGTTTATCCGCAAAGTGATGGCACTGTGTGTGCGGCAAAAAGCACTGCGGATGGCTCTAAGCGTATGGACTGCGCTTCAGGCTTTGGTGCGGTGACTATGGTTACAGCCAGTTTTGGGTTTATTGCTGTCTCACATGCACTTAAAAAGATGATAGCAAAATCACAACGGGAAATGGAACAGCAGTAAAGTGAATGAGGCTATTGCGATAGATAGCCTCATTCAATGAATTACGCAGGTGTCATTTCATTGGCAATATTTTGAATTGCCGTAATGAGTGATTGAATACCATTTTGGCGGGATTCGCTGAGCTGGCTAGGTAAGCCGGTTTGAGCTAATAAGTTATTAAAATCAATTTCCATGATTTCTTTCGCTGTTTTTTGCTCTATTGCCGCTAACAAAATGGTAAATAACCCTTTCACCACTCGGCCTTCACTATCCCCATAAAAATGAAATGTTTCATCATCATTGAGAAGTGCTCCAATCCAAACTCGGTTTTCACAGCCTTTAACCTCTTGAGTTTGCAGCTTTTCATCATCAGACAGCGCCGGCAATTTTCTCGCAAATTGAATTAATAAACGGTATTTATCTTCCCATGCTTTATGTGTGGAAAACTGTTCAACTATTTCTTGAATTTTAATCTCTGTACCGAATGGGTGCGGAGCAAGTTCATGGTTAGTCGAAGTCATTAGGCTTCCTTTATTGATTTATTCATTGAGTATAGAAAGTGAAACGGTGACTGCATCGATAAATTTATCGACGTCTTCCCGGTTGTTGTACGGCATCATTGAGATACGCAAGCAGCCACTGATATTTAATGCATCCATTAATGGTTGGGTGCAATGTTGACCATAGCGTAATGCAATATTTTGTTCGGTCAAGAGGGCACCCAGATCACTATGGTGAATATCTTTGAAGTTAAATGATAGCAAAGGAGAATCAGGCACACTATAGCGAATAAAGCCGGGAAGTGCCGATAGTTTTTTAGTGGCATATTCGATTAGTGAGCAAGTATATGTTTCTGCTAGTGTTAAATTTATTCCTTCCAGCCACTCTAGGGTAGCAGAAAAGGCAATTACCCCAGCAATATTCGGTGTTCCGGCTTCGAATCGTTGTGGAATAGGTGCAAGAGTGAAATCGTCAAATGTGACGTGGGTCAACATTTTCCCTCCACCATGCCAAGGGGTCATTTGCTCTAAAAGTTCTGTTTTGGCGTAGCAAACTCCAAGCCCAGTTGGCCCATATAACTTATGTGCTGAAAATGCATAGAAATCAATATTCAGCTCACTGACATTAATCGGGCTATGAACGACACCTTGTGCGCCATCAACAACGACTAAAGCTCCTACTTGGTGAGCGAGCTGAGTCACCGTTTGTATATCGGGTTGATAGCCAGTTACATTGGACATTTGAGTGATAGCGATGACTTTCGTTTTTTCAGATAATTTAGATTGGAGTACATCAAGACTCAATGTCAGGTTCTTTTCAACCGGCCATTTTATAATTTTTGCGCCAGTTTGCTGTGAAAGCATAATCCAAGGTAATAAATTTGAATGATGTTCTATTTCACTGACAATAATTTCATCGTCAGGTTTTAATGTTGAGCGAAAATAACCTTGTGTAATTAAATTAATTGACTCAGTTGTTCCGCGTGTCCAAATAATATTTTTTTCACTGGAAGCATGAATATATTTTGCAGCACGGATTCGCCCCTGCTCATAATCACGTGTTAATTTCAATGATTCAGATGACTGCCCTCGATATACCGAACTGCCCGACAAGCGATAATAGTCATTAGATGCATTGATCATGGCGATAGGCTTTAATGCCGTTGCCGCACTATCAAAAAATAGTGTTGATGAGTCTATCGCTGGGAAGGCGAGGCGAAATGTGGTGGCGCTAAAATGATCCATGAGTATTTTCTTTTTAGTCAAAATTTCAATGTGTTTTGATTTTACTGAGTGCGGTATTAGTTGATTGTACATTTATTAGTACATTTATAGTTACTTTCTGATTAATTTAAACTTATCATTTTTTAATCTAGCCATTGAAATATTTTGTTACGTTTGGTATTAATTGTTAGCAATTCTTCTAGATGTGGTTTCAAGATGATTCAGTGTTTTGCGTTGCAATGCAATGCCTTTTGTTTATAAATTTATTTTTTTAAGTACTTAGTAAATAATTTTCAAGATTTATCTTAAATATCTTACTGAAAGTTTTTTCGGTACACTTACAATTATCTATAGTTATTTGTATTTATTAAGTTAAATTGCTTAAGTAAATACTGAAATAGCATTAAAAAAAGAGTAAAAAAAAAGCACCGCGCGTTGGCGGTGCACTATATAAAATCACTATGGACAGACAGGGTAAATGTACAGGAAGTGAAAAAACAGTAGCTAAAGCTACAAAGGTCTGGTTCAACCAGACAACTTGCAAACACAACATCACAACCACAAAGCCAAAAGTTTCAAAGTAACTAAACTCTGTAACTTTTCGTTCCGGCTTAGGAAGTGTGCATACTATAGGTATTTACTAGCGTATCCTCAAGGGACAAATTATAATGCTTCGGATGAAAAAAACTAATGCATAACAAGATGCCAAGTAGAAGTGATTATGTCTAAAAGATTACCGCCCCTAAATGCACTGAGAGTCTTTGATGCTGCTGCTCGTCATTTAAGTTTTACTAAGGCAGCAGAAGAATTATTTGTAACTCAAGCGGCCGTTAGCCACCAAATGAAAAGTTTGGAAGATTTCCTTGGGCTGAAATTATTCCGTCGGCGCAACCGATCATTGTTATTGACAGAAGAAGGTCAAAGTTATTACCTTGATATTAAAGAGATTTTCTCTTCTTTAAACGAGGCAACGCGTAAGTTACAAGCCAGAAGTGCAAAAGGAGCATTAACGGTTAGTTTATCCCCAAGTTTTGCGATTCAGTGGCTGGTGCCAAGGCTTTCAGGCTTTAACCAGGCCTATCCAGGAATTGATGTGCGGATCCAAGCTGTAGATAGAGAAGAAGATAAATTGGCAGATGACGTTGATGTCGCTATTTTCTACGGTAAAGGTAATTGGCCAGGGCTAAGAACAGATAGGCTTTATGCTGAATATTTAATGCCGGTATGTTCACCATCTTTATTAACTGGAGATAGCCAACTAAAAATTCCTGAAGATTTAGCAAAACATACGTTACTTCACGATTCTTCACGAAGAGACTGGCAAGCATATGTTAAGCAACTAGAGTTACAAAATGTCGTTAATGTACAGCAAGGTCCCATTTTTAGTCATAGTGCGATGGTTATTCAAGCTGCTGTTCATGGTCAGGGAGTTGCACTGACGAATAATGTTATGGCTAAAAATGAAATTGACGCAGGGCGCTTAGTTTGTCCCTTTAGTGAGGTGTTAGTTAGTAAAAATGCATTCTACTTAGTTTGCCAAGAAAATCAGGCAGATTTAGGCAAAATAGCTGCATTTCGCCAATGGATTCTTGGGCAGGCGGCAAGTGAACAAGAAAAATTAGGTTTTATTACGGGTGACCAAGATGTGGCGCTTATTCAGTAATCAAGTATTTAAATAAAAGGTGTTACTGTGAATAGTCGTTTGATGTTAATTTTTGCAGGAATTAGTGGCTTTTTT
>UMKD01019635.1_pt1 | contig 11893 bp, 10 predicted proteins | sample 1966221 | NCBI WGS metagenome assembly UMKD01 (sample SAMEA4836167, study PRJEB28245) | human gut metagenome | biome: gut microbiome; material: fecal sample | place: Denmark | collected 2008
ATAATTTATATAAGGAATTATTTGAGAAACAGCATAACAAATATACGAAAAAAGCATTTTTAGTGAGAACTATTTCATATTTTAATTATACTTTATTCCATTTAAAATCATATAGAGATTTATCATTATGCTTCAGATTGTATTGGAAAGCTTTGTCTCTAACTACTTCTATTAAAGATATAAAATATCTGTTAGCTGCTTTTTTATCTCCTTGGTTAAAAAGTAAGTTAAAGTAATGTATTATATAGAGAGAGCATTAGATATTTATGGCATTAACTTTTGCTGTATACACTTTTTTGCTATTAATAGCAATAGGATTATCTAAAATTAGTTTGTATTACTGTAAATTACAAAAACAGCGGTATTCCTGTAGATTTTTGATTTACATATTCATTCTTTTAGCTGCCTGTATTATTGGAATGAGGTATGATGTGGGAGTTGACTATATGTCTTATTTGGAATACTATGAGACCAATGGTTGGGGACAAAAACAAATGGAACCTTTGTTTGCTCTTATAGTTAATTGTGCTAATTTTTTAAATTTTCATTATTCTGTTGTATTTTTTATTTTTCATTGTCTGATTTTTTATTTTTTAGTAAAAAGTGCAGATGTCAATAAGGAGTTATTACCTTTTATTTTATTTTTTGCTTTTACTGGTGATTTCTTTTTTTCTTCAATGAACATTATCAGACATGCTATTGCTTTTTCAATTTTTGCTTATGCAATTAAATATATAGAACAAGGTAAATTTTTAAGTTATTTGATATATATTATTTGTGCTAGCCTATTTCATGTAAGTGCTTTGATTTTGATCCCCTTCTATTTTATATTAAATAGAGGATGGTTGACTAATAGATCTTTAATATTGGGAATTTTGGTTGGGGTGAGTTTGTTGAATTTGCAAGGCAATATATTTGAGATAATCTTAGTTAAATCTCTTACATTAATAGGCTATAGTTCTTATGCCGAAAACATTCAATTTGTAATTAATGAATTTATTGAGACTAAAACAGGATTAGGTGTTTTAATTTATGGTATTGTTGATTTTATAAATATTTATTTTAGTAATAGCTTAAGACAGCGATATCCAGTCTATAAGATTTATTTTAATCTTTATTTATTGGGTTTAATTATTTATCTTGTTTTTCCTCCAATACTTACGGTTGGAAGGATGAATTTTTATTTTATAACATTTAGATTATTTATTTCTGCTTATACAACTTATTTTTTAATTAATAATAGAAATATGATTTATAAGGGAATAGGAGGAGTGATGATTAGCATTTATCTGGCCTTATTTGTTGCTGGGATATTAGGAAGTGCTTCTCAATGTTCACCTTTTCAATTCTTTTTTCAAAATAAATTTTAGATTATGAAAATAGCTATAGTTGGAACTGGATACGTTGGTCTTGTTTCTGGTGCATGCTTTGCAGAATTAGGGGCGGATGTTACATGCGTTGATGTTGATCAGGAAAAAATAAATTCTTTGAATAATGGGGTTATTCCTATATATGAACCTGGTCTAAGTGATATTGTGCAAAGAAATATGAAAGCTAATCGTTTGCATTTTATTACGGATTTAACTGCTTGTGTCAACGATGTTGAGATTGTTTTTTGTGCAGTGGGAACTCCTCCTGATGAGGATGGAAGTGCTGATTTAAAGTATGTGCTTGAAGTGGCTAAAACTGTTGGTATGCATGCAAATAATTATTTGGTTTTCGTTACCAAAAGTACAGTACCTGTTGGTACTGCTAAAAAAGTGAAAATGACAATTCAGGTTGAATTAGATAAAAGACATAAACAATTAGAATTTGATGTTGCTTCTAATCCTGAGTTTTTAAAAGAGGGAAATGCTATCGAGGATTTTTTGAAACCAGACCGTGTTATTATTGGTGTAGAATCTGGAAAAGCTCAAAAAATTTTGGAGAAATTATATAAACCCATGTTTTTAAATAACTTCCGGGTTATTTTTATGGATATTCCTTCGGCAGAAATGACAAAATATGCTGCAAATTCAATGCTGGCTACTCGTATATCATTTATGAATGAAATTGCTAATCTATGTGAGTTGGTTGGGGCTGATGTAAATATGGTCCGACAAGGTATCGGCTCTGACTCAAGGATTGGAAATAAATTTCTTTACGCAGGATGTGGATACGGTGGATCTTGTTTTCCTAAAGATGTCAAAGCTTTGATAAAAACTGCCCAACAACGAGGATATACCATGAGAGTGTTGAATGCAGTGGAAGAGGTTAATGAAAAGCAGAAAAATGTTCTTTTTGAGAAATTTGTTAAATATTTTAATGGTAAGATAACAGGAAAAAAAATTGCAATTTGGGGGTTAGCTTTTAAACCCAATACAGATGATATGAGAGAAGCTCCGGCATTGGTTTTAATTGAAAACCTGTTGAATTCAGGTTGTGAGGTAATCGCTTATGATCCAGTTGCAATGGATGAATGTAAGCGCCGGATTGGGAATAAGATAAAATATGCACGTGATATGTATGAGGCTGTTTTGGATACTGATGCAATATTTCATATAACAGAATGGAAAGAATTCCGAATGCCGAGCTGGGAAGTTATAAAAAAAGCAATGAGAGGGGAGCCGGTACTGTTTGATGGCAGATCTGTTTATACAGAAGAAGAATTAGGAGGAATAAAATATATCAAAATAGGATGAGTAAAAGGAAAAATATATTGGTATTGACTAATATTTATCCTGCAGATGATACAGCTTATGTGTCTACCTCTGTTGTGCATTATTTTACAAAAGAATGGGTGAAGATGGGATATAATGTTAGGGTTATACACAATAACGGTATTTATCTTCGTATATTTTATTGGTTTGCTGCATTTTTTCGTTATTTCATATCGACACGTTCGGGATTTATAGTTCCAATTAAGCGTTTTAAGCAGGATCATATTTTCACGTTAGAGGGGGTTTCGGTATTACGTTTCTCGATTTTTAAGTGGATTCCTCATACTGCGTTTAGTAAGAAAAGAATAAAACGACAGATTGAGAAAGTTATTGTTTATAATGAAAAAGATGGATTTATTCCTGATATGATTATAAGTCATTGGGTAAATCCTCAGTTGGAGATGATGGTGGAGTTAAAAAAAATATATCGGGTTAAAACTTGTTTGGTGGTTCATTCCGATGTTTCAAATTTAAAAAGAATATATCCTTCAACTTATAAAGCTTTGATTGATGAAGTTGATATATGGGGATTTAGATCTTCTCTCATAAAAAACGAATTTGAACAAATCTATGGAATACAAACTAAATCTTTTTTGTGTTATTCAGGAATTCCCAAAGAATTTATTACAGATACAGCTCCAGTAAAAGATTTTAGTAACATGTCCCGGAATTTTCTTTATGTAGGAACTTTAATTAAACGTAAATGCCCGGATACGCTTTTGTATGCATTGAATGATTTATACCATCATGAAAGTTTTCATTTGTCTTTCGTTGGACGTGGAGGAGAACTTCAAAAGTTGAAAAATATTACAGAAAAATTGCAAATAACTTCAAAAGTCATATTTCATGGATTAGTAAAGAGGGAGATGGTAAGGCAATATATGGCTGAGGCCGGTTGTTTTATAATGATCAGTCACCATGAGACTTTTGGACTTGTATATTTAGAAGCAATGGCAGCAGGGTGTATTACGATTGCTTCTTCTGACGGGGCATTTAAAGATATTATTAAGGATCGGGTAAATGGCTTTTTGTGTAATCCAGGGGATACAGAAGATTTAAAGAGAATTTTAAGATATATTGATTCGCTTTCAATAGAAGAAAAGAAACAGATTTCTTATCGTGCTTGGCTGACTGTTAAAGATTTTACAGATAGTGATTTGGCTCGAAAATATATATTGTCTGTAGAAAATTTTGAGACAACTGAAAAGTGAAAAATAGTTTGAATATTTTAGTTTACGGCTATAAACCCTTATGTGTTCTTCAGAATGAATTGCTAGTATTCAAGAATTTTATTTTTTATCGGATGAAAATTGCCGATAATACCTTGACTAAAGTTTGTTCTGTGAAAATTTCTTTTTGGAAAAAATATTTGGGTAAATTACGGTATGTTGAAAGGTTATTAAGATTGCAGCCTAAATGTACTATACAGCTAAATCAGAAATACTTTATCATAGCTTTTTTGAAAAAAATTTATTGTTTAGATATTCTTTCTGGAAATTTGCTGGAGATATTCAAATGCCGGGAAGGGTTTAGTGATATTCTGAATTTTTGTCACTATTCTGAAAATGGTAAAAATTTTATTTTGTTTGGAGAATATGGTTCGAATCCTGAAAGGAAAGAAGTAAAAATATATAGAATTTCTGATGATTTAAATGTTAGGGAAGTATATTCTTTTAAACCAGGAGAAATTAGACATATTCATAACATTGTATTTAATCAAATAAAAAGCGAATTGTATATTTTAACTGGAGACAATGAAGCTACTTCCGGTATATATCGTACTGATTTGAATTTTTCAGAAGTTGTTCCTATCGTTATTGGGCAACAAAAATATAGAAGTGTGGTTGCTTTCCCTGTAGAAAAAGGACTATTATATGCAACAGACTCTGTTATGGAACAAAATTATATTTATTTATTGAATTGGGATGAGGGGCAGGTTAAAGTGACTAAAATTACAGAATTGAATGGTTCGTGTATTTATGGAGTACAAAATATGTCGGGTTATTGGTTTTCTACAACTGTTGAATCTATGGAGACAAAAGGGAATAGATGGAAAGCTTTGTTTTCAAATAAGTTAGGAACGGGAATATTGTCTCGTAAAGTTGAGGTTATTTTGGTTACAAAGGATTTACGAGCAGAAAAACGGTTTGATCTAAAAAAGGATTTTCTACCAATGAAATTGTTTCAATATGGTTGCATTAATTTTCCGACTAATATGGAAAATAGAGCAGACTTGTTTTGTTATCCAATAGCTGTTACGCAATACGATAATACGATTGTTCGGATAAGCTGTGATTGATATGAAGAGTAGAGATTTTCTAAAATTTTATAATATTTTGCAAAACATGGGGAGCCGGTATTTCTTTTTCCGAGCAAAATATGAGCTGGAACGAAAAACCGGGATATTGAAAAAGAAATTTATTGTAAATCCTACTATTCGACAATTTATTTCTTTAGTAGAGTGGAAACGAACGGCTTTTCCTTTTTTCTTTCACGACAGAAACGATTTACATCTTTCCAAACAAAGTAATTTAGTTTTAGAACAAGAAGTAAAGCAGATAATAACTGGGAGTATCCCTTATTTTAGCGCTACGTGGATACAATTAGGATTGGACTATGATTGGATAACTAATCCAGATACCGGCTATCAGTATGATGTATCCAAACATTGGACAGAGGTTGAAGACATAGATTTAAAAGCCGGTGATATAAAATATGTTTGGGAGAAATCGAGATTCTCTTTTTTGTATCCAGTGATGCGTTTGGATGCTCATGAACAACAAGATCACTCTGATTTTGTGTTTGGGCAGATTTTGGATTGGATTGCCAAAAACCCGGTGAACTGTGGCCCAAATTACAAGTGTAGCCAAGAAATATCATTGCGGGTTTTAAACTGGATTTTTGCTTTGTATTTTTATCGGAATTCCAATAGGTTGACAGAAGCTGTTTTTCAAAAGATAATTCATTCCATTTTTTGGCAGGTTCAACATGTTTATTTAAATATCAATTTTTCGAGAATAGCTGTTCGGAATAACCATGCTATTACAGAAACTTTAACTTTATATATCGTTGGAATGTTATTTCCGAATTTTCCAAATGCCGATAAATGGAAATATTACGGAAAAAAATGGTTCGAACAAGAGATTGTCTATCAGATTGCAGAAGATGGTACTTATCTTCAGTTTAGTATGAATTACCATCGTGTGGTTGTACAACTACTGACTTGGGCAATAGCTTTGGCTGACCGAAACAATGAAAAATTTTCGGAAGTAGTTTATGAGAGAGCTTATCAGTCAGTTTGTTTTTTATATCAGTGTCAGGATGAGGTAACCGGTTGGTTACCCAATTACGGAGCTAATGATGGGGCGTTATTTTTTAAATTAAATGATTCTCATTATCGTGATTATCGTCCTCAATTGGAAGCTTTGCATTATTTGTTGACAGGTCAAAAACTGTATGAGGGAAATAGTGAACTTGAAGATGTTAAATGGTATTTACCGAATTTGAAAATTTGTTCTGATAGAAAATTATTCCCTCACTTAAAACGGGAATATGGGAAAGTTACCTTTCCCCAAGGAGGCTATTATTTGATTCGTGAAAACGATACTTTGACTTTTATCCGTTGTGGGAAATATAAAGATCGTCCCAGTCATGCTGATAATTTACATCTGGATGTTTGGTATAAAGGAGAGAACATCCTCATGGATAGCGGTTCTTTTAAATATAATACCGATGCCTCCTGGCAGAAATATTTTTCTGGAACAGAGGGACATAATACGGTCATGTTGGGGAATTTTGATCAGATGAAAAAAGGTCCTCGTTTTATTTGGCTGAATTGGAGTCAAGCAAAAGAAGCAGCTTTGACTGAAACGGAGGAATATTATGAATTTTTTGGAAAAGTATCGGTTTTTACTTATTTGAATAAAACAATTGTGCATTGTCGTAAGATCAGGAAATTGAAGGATAAACTAATTTGGTGTGTCAAAGATGAGATAACTCCTCACTTACAGAATACTGTTATGCGACAGATATGGCATTCTGCATCTGACAAAGTAGAATTTAGCCATAAAGAGTTGTCGAGAAATCTTTCTGTTGGGTGGTATTCTTCATTTTATGGTGTGAAAGAAGAAAATACCCAAATAGAATTTGTAACGAAAGATCATTCAATAGAGACTATCATTTCTATTAAAGAATTTTACTAATGAAAGTATTGTATTTTCATCAGCATTTCACAACTCCCGCTTTAGGTGGGGCAACGCGTTCTTATGAATTTGCCCGACGTTTAATAGAAAGGGGACATACTGTGACTATGGTATGCGGAGAGATGGCTAAATTAAATCTTCCAAAGACTGGGGTAAGAAATGTTTATCGTGGTGATGTGGACGGAATAGATGTGATACAGATTTCTTTACCTTATTCGAATAAGGATGGTATAGCCAAACGGGCGATAACTTTTTTAAAGTTTGCCTGGAAAGGAGTTAGGGTTGCTTTACATGAGGATTACGACCTTTTGTTCTCCACTTCGACTCCCCTGACGGCAGGTATTCCTGGAATTGTAATGAAGTGGTTCCGAAAAAAAGCATTTGTCTTTGAAGTCAGGGACTTGTGGCCTGAGCTGCCTAAAGCTTTGGGTATGAAAAACCCTGTTTTATTATGGGGAATGCGGGTTTTGGAAAAATGGAGTTATCTTAAAGCGGATGGTTCTATTGGCTTGTCGCCAGGAATCTGTGAAGGAATAGCAAAACGTAGTCAGCGTGGAAAAAAGATCAGAATGATACCTAATGGCTGTGATCTGAATATATTCTGTCCGGGCAATCGGGAAGATTTAGATTTGCCGGGAATAAAGTCAACAGATCAGGTTGCTGTATTTACCGGAGCTCATGGTATAGCTAACGGATTGGATGCAGTGGTTGATGCTGCTATTGAATTAAAGAAAATGAAACGTGAGGATATTGTTCTGGTGTTTATCGGTAGTGGTAAAACAAAAGCAAGATTGATAAAGCGAGTCGAAAGAGAAGGGTTGAATAATTGTCATTTTTTTGATCCGATGCCTAAAAACCGTTTGAATCGTATTGTTGCTTCTGCAGATATCGGAATGATGGTTTTAGCCAATGTTCCAGCCTTTTATTATGGTACATCACCCAATAAATTTTTTGATTATATCTCTTCAGGATTGCCTGTATTGAATAATTATCCGGGATGGTTAGCTGATATGATTACTCAGAATCATTGCGGAGTGGTTGTGCCTCCTGAAGATGCAAAAGCTTTTGCGGAAGCTTTGGTCAGATTGGCTGATCATCCTGAATTGAGAAAAGAATTCGGAAAAAATGGACGGTTGCTGGCGGAAAAAGAATTTGACCGAAATAAGTTGGCGGATGCTTTTGTGGATTTTCTAGAAGATATATATGCTCAATATAATTCTTAAATGCTTCGTTTTCTGATTTTTATCAAACATCATTGCAAATTTCTTTGGAATTTAGCGGAGTATGGCAACGGAATATTGGTTGGATGGTTCTACGGTCGTAGAATTGTTTCTGTTGCTTCCCGTGTTTTGACAGAAACATCTTCGGTCAATCAGGAATATAGATTGTTGCGTTTGGAAGATGTGTCGGAAGTATGTACTTTTTTCTTACGTCAGCCTGAAAATAGCTATTTATATTTTAATCCCCACGCTTTTGATGAAAAGACAATCAGGCGTTTACTAAAGAATCCTTCTTTTCTGATGATGGGAGTTTTTGACGGTAATAAGCTAATCGGTTATTTTTTCCTTCGTTTTTTCATGAACAGGCATTCTTTCACCGGATATTTGGTGGATTACAATTATCAGGGACAGGGTATTGCCCGCAAAATGGGGCGTGCTATGTTCAGAATTGCGTGGACAAATCATTTCCGGACTTTTGCTACCGTTAGCCGCAATAATAGCCGGGCTTTGGCTGCTTATCGGGCAATTAATGATTTTAAGGTTGTAAAGGAATTGCCGGACAATTATATCTATATTGAATATTTAAAGGATAAAGTGAAATAATTTCTGATCTATGAATTTTGTTTATTCTGATTTTACGTCTTTTGTGCGTAAAGTCTTTGACCAGCCAAACGGGCAGGTGATTCTTCATGACCCTCGTTTTATCGGAAATGAACGGAAGTATCTGATGGATGCGATGGATTCAAATTTCGTGTCGAGCGTTGGGGAATATGTCGGAAAATTTGAGAAGGCGGTGGCTGCATATACCGGAGCAGGGTATGCTGTGGCTGCGGTGAACGGGACTTCGGCTTTGCATATCTCTTTGCTGCTTGCCGGAGTGGAAAAAGATGAGGAAGTAATTACCCAACCGGTGTCTTTTATCGCTACCTGTAATGCGATTACTTATGCCGGGGCTCATCCTGTTTTTGTGGATGTGTCGTTGAAGACGATGGGCATGTGTCCGGAAAAACTGGAGGCTTTTCTGAAAGAGAATGCCACCCGCCATCCGGATGGAAAGACTTATAATAATAAAACCGGACGACGTTTTGCAGCGGTGGTGCCGATGCATACATTCGGGCATCCTTGTGAGATCGGCCGGATAGCTGAAATTTGTGAGAATTATCATATTCCTTTGGTAGAGGATGCTGCTGAGAGCATTGGAAGTTTTTATAAAGGGAAACATACCGGCTTGTTCGGGAAATTGGGAGCTATAAGTTTTAACGGAAATAAAGTAATTACTACCGGTGGCGGTGGGATGATCCTGACGGATGATGAGGAATTAGCCAAACGGGCTAAACATATCACTACTACGGCAAAGCTTCCGCACCGCTGGGAATACCGTCACGATTATACGGCTTATAATTACCGGTTGACTAATCTGGCTGCGGCTTTGGGGTGCGGGCAGATTGAACAGCTGGATTTCTTTATTCAGGAAAAACGGAAGCTGGTTGAAAAATATAAGGCCTATTTTGCGGATAAAGCGGAGATCACTTTCTTTACGGAGCCGGAGGATTGCCGTTCGAATTACTGGCTGAATGCGGTGATCCTGAAGGACAGAAATGCCCGGGACGAATTTTTACAATATACCAACGATCACGGAATCATGACCCGTCCGATCTGGGTGCTTTCGAATAAGCTGGATATGTACCGGGGATGCCAGTGCGGGGATCTGTCTAATGCAGAGTGGCTGGAGGACCGGGTGGTGAATATCCCGAGTAGTGTGATCATTAAAGATTACTACAGAAAGATCAGTGATCCCCAGTTTAATCCTTATCATAATTTAGTGTAATTTTTCTTTTTTCATTTATTCCTTATGTACAAATTTTTGAAGGTTGTCTTTGACGTACTGCTGGCACTTATTGCCTTGGTGTGCGTGTCGTGGCTGTTATTGCCCTGTATGCTGATTTTGTGGTGTACGGGAGAACATAAGGTATGGTATCTGCAAAAAAGGGTTGGGTACAGGAACCGGATGTTTTCTATTTTTAAGTTCGCCACCATGCTGAAGAACTCCCCCAATATGGGGACAGGCAGCCTGACCACCCGGAATGATCCGCGTGTATTGCCTTTCGGCCGTTTTTTGCGGAAGACGAAGATCAATGAATTGCCGCAGATATTGAATGTACTCAGTGGAACGATGAGTATCGTAGGGCCGCGTCCGCAGATGAAGGTGGATTTCGAACGTTTTCCGGAACATGTACAACGGGTGATTTATAATGTGCGGCCGGGAATCACGGGGCTCGGCTCGATTGTTTTCCGGGATGAGGAGCGGTTGTTGTCGCAACCGGGGATCGATCCTGTCGTGTTTTATACGGAGAAAATCGCTCCGTACAAAGGTGAACTGGAAATCTGGTACCAACAACATGCTTCGTTATGGCTGGATATTAAACTGATCTTCCTGACGGCCTGGGTGATCGTGAAGCCGGAAAGTGAGCTGCCTTTCCGTTGGCTGAAAGGACTGCCGGAGCGGCCGGAGTATTTGAAATAATTTCTTACCTGAATTTGAAATCAAATTAAAATTAAGCAGATGTTGAATGTCAGTCAATTTATAGCCGACCACATAACGGGCCGGCAAAAGAGCATGTTCGCAGCGGACATTGAGGCGAACCGGGATAAGCTTCGCGCGGAAATAGAAGGTAAACGTGTTTTGGTGATCGGCGGTGCCGGGACGATCGGTTCGTCGTATATCCGGGCGGTGCTGCCTTTCCGTCCTTCAAAGCTGGTGGTTGTGGACATCAGTGAGAACGGGCTGGCGGAACTGACGAGGGATCTGCGCTCGACGTACGGGATGTATGTGCCGGAAGAATACCGGACTTATCCGCTCAGTTTTGCCGATCCGGTCTTTGAAAAGATTTTCCGGGCAGAGCAGGGATTCGATATTGTGGCCAATTTTTCAGCCCACAAGCATGTACGGAGCGAAAAGGATAAATATTCGGTGCAGGCATTGCTGGAGAATAATGTGCTGAAAGCGCGGAAGCTGCTGGACCTGCTGAGTGAATCCCCGCCGCGTCATTTCTTCTGCGTGTCGACGGATAAGGCGGCCAATCCTGTAAATATCATGGGAGCCAGCAAGAAGATCATGGAGGAAATGATCATGGCCTATTCTTCGCGGTTCAAAATATCGACGGCCCGTTTTGCCAATGTGGCTTTTTCGAACGGAAGTCTGCTGGCCGGATTTATCGGCCGGCTGATGAAGCGTCAGCCGCTGAGTTCGCCGAACGATGTGAAACGCTATTTCGTTTCTCCCGACGAGAGTGGACAGATCTGTATGCTGGCCTGCATCCTGGGGCAGAACCGGGAGATCTTTTTCCCGAAACTGGGAGCAGAGCAGATGATGACCTTCTCCTCTATCGCCGACCGGTTCCTGCATAGTCTGGGATATGAGGTGAAACAGTGTGCTTCGGAGGAGGAAGCCCGGCGGTTTGCCGCGGAGATGCCGGTGGATAGTAAAGTATATCCGGTGTATTATTTCACCTCGGATACGACAGGAGAAAAAGGGTTTGAGGAATTTTACGTGAAGGGGGAAAAAATTAATCCGAAACGCTTCGGATCGCTGGGGGTGATTGAGGACCTGGAGGCCCGCCGGATGGAGGAACTGGATACTTTTCTGGAAAGATTGCAGGCGGTATTGAACGACCAGAAAACAGAAAAAGAAGATATTGTCGGAACGATGAAAGCATTTATCCCCAATTTTGAACATATGGAGAAAGGGAAAAACCTGGATCAGAAGATGTAA
>UMKD01052673.1_pt1 | contig 11834 bp, 14 predicted proteins | sample 1966221 | NCBI WGS metagenome assembly UMKD01 (sample SAMEA4836167, study PRJEB28245) | human gut metagenome | biome: gut microbiome; material: fecal sample | place: Denmark | collected 2008
CTGGAATTAGTTTGATGTGGGCGATGTAGTATTTGGCGGGGTCTTTGGGAGGGGGTGGTTTGAGAGTAAAATCTTCACAGGCGGGGGTGTCCGCCTCTCGTTTTTTGCAGCGCCTGCTGGTGCAGTGACCGTAGTACAATGCCCTGTATTCTCCATCGGTAAAGATATAATGTCTGCGAAAATGCTCGCAATCATTGCAGGTTTGCTTCTCCATGAAATCACCTCAATGCTCATCTTAGGACAATATGTCCAAAAAGTCAATAGGACATATTGTCTTACGATATAATCGCAGTGGTGATGTAAATGAAGTTACGGATTCGTGATTTGCGGGAGGATAAAGACTTCACGCAAAAGCAGATCGCAGAATTTTTGATGTGCGACCAGTCGCTCTATTCCAAATACGAGCGCGGCGAGCGAGCGCTTCCGTTGGAATACGCTGAACAGCTTGCCGGATTTTACCACACAAGCATCGACTATCTCGTCGGCCTGACCGACGAAAAAGAACCCTATCCCCGCGAGAAACGCACCACCTAACTGCGGCGAGCGCAGCAATGCCGCTTTGGCAGGCAGCAGCAAAATTGATAAAATCCGAAGTAGACGGAGATTAGGCTGTGCTTCCACAAGATCAGCAGAGCGGCACCCGCAAGGGGTGTGCCGCATCCGTAAGGCAGCAGAGCTGCCAACGGCTGCGCAACAGCGGATAATAGGAGAGAGTCAAGTCGTACAGCAACACCAAACGCGGCGAAGCCGCGCGCAGGCATTTGCATTCCGGAGGCATAAAGGCTGTTCGAGCCTCAGACTGCCAATCGAAACCTTTCTCTTGGGGGATTTAAAGGGGGCTATTCTCTTTCGTGAAAGAGAATAGCCCCCTTTTCCTGTGCAGCGCCGCTGGCGCTGCTTCCACGTGCCCTTTGGGGCGCAAAAAAGAGGGGCCAAGGCCCCTCTTTTTACTTGCGGACATAGTCGACATAGCGGAACTTGAGGCCGTTTTCCTCAAAGGTTTCGCTCTCCGACTCGATGCGCCAGTCGGGATTGTCGTCGAGGTTGGGGAAGAAGCTGTCGGCGTCCGGGTCAGCGTCGACCTTGGTGACGTAGACGCGGTCGCAGCGGGAGAGGAGCGCCATGTAGACGCTGGCACCGCCGATGACGATGGCGTCGTCGCCGCCGAGTGCGGCGGCTGCATCAAACGAGTGGGCGATCTCCGCGCCGGGAACGTCGAGGTCGCGGTGGGAGAGGACGATGTTGCGGCGGTCCTTGAGGGGCTTGCCGCCGGGGAAGGTGTCGAGGGTCTTGTGGCCGAGGATGACGGTCTTGCCGACGGTGAGGGTGCGGAAACGCTTGTGGTCGGCAGAGATGCGGAACAGCAGCGCGCCGTCGCGGCCGATGCCCCAGCTCTGGGAAACGCAGACGATTGCGGTCATAGTATCAACTCCATGGCTTTCTCTATAAATTTTGCCGGCGCGAATGCTCAAACGGCAATGGGGATCTTGTCTTCAAAGGGACTGAACTGATAATTTTCCAGCCGGACACTGTCGGGGGTGAAAGCGTAGAAATCCGTCACGGCGGGATCGAGTGTGAACTGCGGGGCGGGGTGCTCCGGCTCGGAGAGCATCTTTTCGATGATGGGGATGTGGCGGTCGTAAATGTGCGCGTCGGCAATGACGTGGACGAGCTCGCCTGCTTTGAGGCCGGAGACCTGGGCAAACATGTGGACGAGCACCGCGTACTGACAGACGTTCCAGTTGTTGGCGGCGAGCATGTCCTGCGAGCGCTGATTCAGGATGGCGTTCAGCGTGCCGTTTGAGACGTTGAAGGTCATGGAGTAGGCGCAGGGGTAGAGGTTCATGTCGTGTAGGTCCTCGAAATTGTAGAGGCTCGTGAGGATGCGGCGTGAGGCGGGGTTGTGCTTGAGGTCATAGAGCACGCGGTCGACCTGATCGAACATACCCTCCTTGTATTGGTGCTTGACGCCAAGCTGATAGCCGTAGGCCTTGCCGATGCAGCCTGTTTCATCCGCCCAGGCGTCCCAGATGTGGGAAGAGAGGTCGTGGACGTTGTTGGACTTTTTCTGCCAGATCCAGAGGAGCTCGTCCACCGCGCTTTTGAGATACGTACGGCGCAGCGTGAGGATGGGAAACTCCTTTTGGAGATCGTAGCGGTTGACAAGGCCAAATTTTTTGATCGTGTGGGCGGGGGTGCCGTCCTCCCAGTGGGGACGGACGGTGAGGTCGTCGTCGCGCACGCCGTTTTGGAGAATGTCGAGGCAGTTGGCGCGAAAGACCTGATCGGCGTAGCTCATGGGCGCGCCCTCACTTCGTCTCGCAGCCGGCGGCGCGGACGGCGGCGAGCGCCAGCTCAAGCGTCGGGTCGACGTTGGGGTAATCGAGATGATAGATGTCGAACGCGGGGGGGAGCTCGGTGCAGCCGAGGATCAGGACCTCGGCTCCGCGCGCGAGAAGATGCTCGCAGGCGGCGCGGAAGGCGGTCGCATCATGCGTGAGGTCGCCGGCCTTGACGCCGTTGTAGATGATGTCCATGACGGCGGATTGATCTTCGGTGTTGTCGGGGGTGATGAGCTCGACGCCGCTGCCCTCGAACGTGCGCTGGTAGATGCCGGTCTGGACGGTGCCGTCGGTCGCGAGGAGACCGGCGCATTTGACGCCGCGGGACTTGAGCGCGTCGCGCGTGATGGCGATCATGTGCAGAACGGGGATGGAGACGGACGAGGCGACGGCGTCATAAAAGTTGTGCGCGGTGTTGCAGGGCATGATGAGAAGATCCGCGCCGATGGACTCGAGGCGCTGCGCGCTCTTGACCATTTCGGGGACGGGGTCGGCGCCACCGTGCAGGAGGGCTGCCGTGCGGTCGGAAATATTGGTATTGGAGTCGATGCACACGCGCGGATGGTCCTGATCGCAGGAGGCAGCCGTGTGCAGGGTGATCTTCTGAAAGAGGTCGGCGGTAGCGAGAGGACCCATGCCGCCGAGGATACCGATGACCTTTTTATCACTCATGGAGAAGCCCCTTTTCTTTCTTTTCGAGCAGCTTTTGATCGTGATTCGGGAGCGCGGCGAGCTCGCGGTCACGCTGGATGATCTTCTTGAGACCTTCGACGGCGACCTTGACGGAGGCGGAGGTGTCCTCGCTCATGTCCTGATCGAGGCCGGCCTTTTCGCGCTCCTGGTTCCAGACAACGTGGAAGCAGGAGCCGCAGCGGCAGCCGAGCGCGGAGGCGACGACGAACATTGCGGCGGACTCCATTTCGCTTGCCTTGACGCCAAGGCGCTTCCAGCTCTCCCACTTTTGCAGAAGCTCGTAGTAGACGGGGCTCTTTTCCGGAGAGTGCTGGCCGTAGAAGCTGTCCTTGCACTGGACGACGCCGGTGTGGGTGCAGTAGCCGAGCTCTTCGGATGCCTGACGAAGGGCGAGGGTGATGTCGAAATCGGCGACGGCGGGGAACTCGATGGGCGCGTATTCGAGCGAGGTGTGCTCGTAGCGGATGGCGCCGGTGGCGACGACGATGTCGCCGGACTTGACGTTTAAGTCAATGCCGCCGCAGGTGCCGGTGCGGATGAAGGTGTCCGCGCCGAGCTGATGCAGCTCCTCCATGGCGATGGAGGCGGACGGGCCGCCGATGCCGGTGGAGCAGACGGAGACCTTTTCGCCCAGCAGCGTGCCGGTGTAGGTGGTGTATTCGCGATTGCGCGCGACGAGATGAGCATCGTCGAACAGTGCGGCGATGGAGGGGCAGCGGCCGGGGTCGCCGGGCAGGATCACATAGCGGCCGACTTCACCCTTGGCGCAGTGGATATGATAGAGACGTTCCAGTTCATGCATGATGACAGCGCTCCTTATCTATAAAATCATTCAATAATTATATCAGAGAACCAAAAGAGAAACAAGGGGACAGAGGGTATAGATATGTTTGGATAAAGGTACTTGAACTTTGTGCATGCGGTGGGCTATAATGAGGCGATAAAAACGCGAAAAGAGGATATTTTATGAGCTATAAAGCAGTTCTTTTTGATATGGACGGGACACTGCTCGACACGCTGGAGGATCTGTGCGACAGCACGAATCATGCGCTTGCGCAGATGGGCTATCCGCTGCGCGGCATCGAGGAGATCCGTCGCTTTATCGGCAACGGGGCGGAAAAGCAGATCCGCCGCGCCGTGCCGGAGGGCACGAGCGAGGGAAAGATCATGGAGACGCTTGCGGCGTTCCGCGCGTACTATCAGGATCACTGCCAGATCAAGACAAAGGTGTACGACGGGCTTCTGGATGTGTTGAGCGAGCTGAAAGAAAAGGGTGTAAAGATGGCGGTCGTGTCGAACAAGCCGGATGCGGCGGTGAAAAAGCTGAGCCGTGAATATTTCGGCGACCGGCTGGATTATGCCATCGGGCCGAGCGACGGCGTGCGCTGCAAGCCGTATCCCGACATGGCGGAGGAGGCGCTCAAGGCGCTGAGCGTGGAGAAAAAAGACGCGGTGTTCGTCGGAGATTCCGAAGTGGACGTGCAAACGGGACTGAACGCCGGACTGGACGTCATCGCTGTGAGCTGGGGATTCCGATCGAGGGAAGTTGTGATCGAAGCCGGCGCGAAGATGATCGCCGATGATGCGGGTGAGCTGGAAAAGTTCATTCTCGAATGATTGTCTCCCATGCTGGGAGGGGATTCCCCTGCGCCGCGCAGGGGTGCGAATAAAGGGGGCCATTCTCTCACGTGAGAGAATGGCCCCCTTTAAATCCCCCAAGAGAACGCAAGGGGCCTTGCCCCTTGACCCCGCACATTGGCAGCTTTGGGCTTGAATGACTGCACGCGCTGCGCAATGTAAGTGCGGTGTACATGGCTTCGCCATGAATCCCTACGTTTCGTTACGTTTTGCAACCGCGCCTTACTACCGTGAGGCGCGAGTGACGTTTTCTCGGCGGCAGACTGCGTGCGAAATAGCGGCATTGCTGCGCTCGCCGCATTGAGTAGTACCCCGTTAGACGGAAATTACTGTGCACTTCTACAAGATCAGCAGAGCGGCAGCGGAGATAGGAGCAAACCAAGTCGTTTAGCACCATCACCTGGCAGGCATTTTCATTCCGGAGGCATAAAGGCCGTTCAAGCCTGAGACTGCCAATTAAAACCTTTCTCTTGGGGGTTCAAGGGGGCCATTCTCTTTTGCGAAAGAGAATGGCCCCCTTTTTTTACTGCCGCGCGGTGCGCGGCATTTTTTGCGCGCAAAATTTTGCACGCGTGCATACGACTGTGCAACAAAACGGGTGCGGCGGGGTTCGGGTGAAAAGAGAAAACAAAATGGGGGGACACGATGGAGAAAAAGGAGCTGGGGCGCGAGGATGTGATCGAGGCGCTCAAGAAGATCGCGTTCGGACGGGTGAACCGGGGCGTGGAGCTGACGTATCTGAGCGAGCCGACGGCGGCGCTCATCCGAAAGATGGACTTGTCGGCGGTGGCGGAATTCAAGAGAAACGCCAACGGGACGGTGGAGGTCAAGTTCGTCGACCGGGTGAAGGCGCTGAGCGCGCTTTACGAGATGCTGGGGGCGGGGGACGCGAACGAGGCGGCGGAGTTCTTGGAGGCGCTGGAGCAGGCGGGAGAGGAGAGAGATGATTGGCGGCCGTGAAGCAGTTTTCCGCCAAGCAGAAGACGGCAATGACCTGGTGGGCGAATCCAAGGTACCAAGAGTACGACGCGATCATCTGCGACGGGGCGGTGCGAAGCGGAAAGACGCTGTCGATGGGGATGGGCTTTTTCCTGTGGGCGATGCGGCGCTTTAGCGGCGAGCAATTTGCGCTGTGCGGGAAGACGATCGTGTCGCTGCGGCGAAATGTGCTGCACGAGATCTTGCCGAAGGTGACGGCGCTGGGCTTTCACTGCGAGGAGAAGCGAAGCGAGAATCTGGTGATCGTGCGAAGCGGCGGACGGGAGAACCGCTTTTACCTCTTCGGCGGATACGACGAGGGGAGCGCGGCGCTCATCCAGGGCGTGACGCTGGCGGGGGTGCTGTTCGACGAGGCGGCGCTGATGCCGCGCTCGTTTGTGGAGCAGGCGAGCGCGCGATGCAGCGTATCGGGCAGCAAGCTGTGGTTCAACTGCAACCCCGAGGGGCCGATGCACTGGTTCTACCGCGAGTGGATCCTGCGCGCGGAGGAGCGCGGGGCGCTGTATCTGCACTTTACGATGGACGACAATCCGTCGCTCTCGCCGCGCATTCGGGCGCGGTACGAAAAGGCATACAGCGGGACATTTTACCGGCGGTTCATCCTGGGCGAGTGGACGGCGGCGAAGGGGCTCATCTATGACTTCTTTACGCCGCAGGAGTATTGCGCTCGTGTGCCGGAGAAGCCGTGGGAGCGGGTGAGAATCTCCATCGACTACGGGACGGTGAATCCGACGAGTTTTGGCCTGTGGGCGCTCAAGGACGGCGTGTGGTACCGGGCGAGGGAGTATTACTTCGATTCGCGCAGAGAGGGGCAGCAGAAGACAGACGCGGAGTATGTGGCGGACCTTAAAAAGTTTGCGGCGGGGGAGACAGTGGAAAAGGTGATCGTCGACCCGTCGGCGGCGAGCTTTATCGAGGCGCTGCGGCGCGAGGGATTCCCTGTGAGCAGGGCGGACAACGATGTGGCGGACGGCATCCGCGTGACGGCGAACCTATTGAAGCAGCGAAAGATCGTGATCTGCGAGGGCTGCGAGAGCTGCCTTGCCGAGATCGCGGCGTACTGCTGGGAGGACGGCGGAACGGGAAGAGACCGGCCGAAAAAGGAGAGAGATCACGCGATGGATGAGATGCGGTATTTTGCCGTGTCGATCGCGAAAAAGGAACGCGGAGGCGGCATTGCGATGCGCGCGGTGGAGCGCGCGGCGCGATGAACAAAACGGAAAAGGAGAGGACAGGATGAAAGTACCCTGGCAGAAGGAGAGAAGTACGGGCGGCGAGACCGCCGTGCAGCTGCGCGGCGGCGGACGCAGCACATTCGGACGGCTTGAGAGCTATGTGCCGCTGCTGGACGGGGAGACAGCGCTTTACCGCGAGGTGCGCGAGGCGGTGCCGGTGGTGGACGCGGCCATCTGCAAGCTGATCCGGTTGACGGGCGGCGTGCGCGTGGCATGCGGCAACGAGCGGGCGGAGCAGGGCTTGCAGCGCTTTTTGCGCGAGGTACCGGTGGGCAGAGGGCAGAGGGGCATCAACGCCTTTTTGGACTGTTACCTCGATTCGCTTTTGACCTGCGGGCGCGCGGTAGGCGAGATCGTACCGGACGCGGAAGGACGCGAGATCGCGGCGGTGCTGTGCGCGGACGTTTCGCAGGTGGAGGTGCGCGAGGGGGACAATCCGCTTGAATTCTGCCTGTGCGGTGTGGATGGCGGCGGGCGCAGCGTGCCGCTCGAGTATCAGGACCTGCTGCTCTTCACTCCGCTCAATCCAGAGATAGAGCATCCCTACGGCGTTTCAATGCTGCGGTCAATGCCGTACTTAACGGGACTGCTGCTGAAAATTTACGACGCGATGGGGAAGAACTGGGATCGCTGCGGCAATGTGCGCTTCGCGGTGACGTATAAGCCGCAGGACGGCGAGCTCGACCGCGGGGCGGCACAGGAGCGCGCCGAGCAGATCGCCGAGGAATGGTCGCGGGCGATGCAGGAGGGCAGAAACGGCAGCGTGCGCGACTTTGTATCGGTGGGCGATGTATCGATCAAGGCCATCGGCGCGGACAACCAGATCTTGGACAGCGAGACGCCGGTACGGCAGATCTTAGAGCAGCTGGTGGCGAAGACGGGGCTGCCGCCGTTTATGCTGGGGCTGAGCTGGTCGTCGACCGAGCGGATGAGCTCGCAGCAGGCGGATATGCTGACAAGCGAGATCACGGCGCTGCGGCGCACGCTCGAACCGGTCATCGAGCGCGTCTGTACGCTGTGGCTTAGGATGCACGGCTACGGCTGCCGTGCGGTGGTGGACTGGGAGGACATCAACCTGCAGGATGAGGTGGAGGAGGCCAAAGCGGCACTCTACTTGCAGCAGGCGCGAAAGCTCAGGCAGGAAAATGATGAAGCGGAGGGGAAATGAGCATGGAAGTGAGAAAAGAGAGCAATGGGCTCAAAAACAGCATGGTGACGCGCGAGGAACTGGCAGTCATCAATCAATTCACGAAGCGCGCGCTCAAAGAGGACGAGGTCTACATCTTTGCCGTGCGGCTGTGCGACAACGAGGTGGACCGGGACGGCGAGCGCTTTCCGCGCGCGACGCTCGAAGAGCTCGCGGAGCTGTTTGTGGGCAAAAGCGGCATTTTTGACCACGAGTGGACGGCGAAGGGGCAGGCGGCGCGCATCTACCGCACGGAGATCGTGGAGGAAGAGGGCGTTTGCTCGCAGGGCGAGGGGCGCTGCTATCTCAAGGGCTATGCGTATATGCTGCGCGGCGGCGAGAACGATGCGCTGATCGCGCAGATCGAGGGCGGCATCAAAAAGGAAGTGAGCGTGGGGTGCAGCGTGGAAAGGTGCGTGTGCTCCATCTGTGGTGAGGACATCAACACCTGCGCGCACAAAAAGGGCGAGGTGTACGGCGGCAAGGTGTGCTGCGCGGAGCTTGTGAACGCGCAGGACGCGTATGAGTGGAGCTTTGTAGCGGTGCCGGCGCAGCCGAGAGCAGGCGTTTTGAAGCGCTGCGGCGGAGAGGACGCGGGCACGCTCAAGACGCTCGTCAAGCGGCGCGGGTCAAGAGCGAACCAGAGGGAGCTTGAAAGCCTTGAAAAGCAGGCGGAGGTCGGTAAGCGCTACTTGAGTGAGCTGCGCGGCGAGGTGAAGCGGCTGATGCTCGTGTGCGAGCAGGAGGCGGATGGCGAGGCCATTGAAAAGCTCGCGGAAAAGCTCGACGAGAGCGAGCTCAAGGAGATGGAGAAGCTGTATCGCGGGAAGATGGCGAAAAAGCTGGGGCTGCGCACGCAGCTCACTTACGGAGAGAAGACGAAAGCGGCGGAGGACGAGAGCGACTTTCGCGTGTGAAAAGGAACAAAAAGTAGCGGCGCTTTTTGGATAGAACAACAGATCAAGGAGGAACGGTATGAGCATTTCTTATGAGGGCATCGGCGAGTGGTGCGCAACGTTTGTTTGCGGCGCGGTCAGCGAGGGCGACATTGTGAAGGTGAGCGCGAACGGCACGGTGGGCAAGTGCACGGCGGGCGACGGCTTCTGCGGCGTGGTGCGCGCCGTCGCACATGACGGCAAGGCCTGCACGGTGCAGCTCGGCGGCCTTGCGGGCGTGAAGTACAGCGGCACGGCGCCTGCGGTAGGTTTTAGCGAGCTGGTGGCGGACGGCTCGGGCGGCGTGAGCAAGCCGGGCGAGAACCAGAGCGGCAGCAGCTATCTTGTGCTGAGCGTGGACAGCGCGGCGGACAAGGCCGTCATCAAGCTTTAAGGAGGAGAAGGACAAATGGCTTATCAGTATGAAAATGTGAAGCTCGAAAAGGGCATGTACGGTCAAAGCGGCAGAAGTTTTCTGAAGGTGCTCGAATCGCTCGACCCGAGCGAGAACTACAAGGGCACGGCGCTCGAGGGGCTGGACGCCTTTCAGCGCCAGCTCAAGCGCTTTGATATCCACGTCAAGGGCGCGGGCAGCGACATGGTGGAAAAGTTTTTCCACACGAGCGAATCGTCCGTGCTGTTCCCGGAGTTCGTCTCCCGCGTGGTGCGCCAGGGCATGGAAAGCGACATTCTGCCCGACATCACTGCGACCGTGACGAATTTTGACGGCATGGACTACCGCTCTATTGCGTCCGTTCCGACGGATGACGACAAGGAGCTCAAGCGCGTGGAGGAGGGCGCGGGCATCCCGACGACCAGCATCCGCACGCAGGAAAATCTCGTGAAGCTCCACAAGCGCGGCAGAATGCTGGTCGCGTCCTATGAGGCTATCCGCTTCCAGCGACTGGACCTCTTCTCTGTGACGCTGCGCCAGATCGGCGCGTACATCGCGCGCATGCACTTAAAGGACGCCATCGATGTTTTGATGAACGGCGACGGCAACAACAATGCGGCAACAAGCTATACCATCGGCGATGACGGCATCGGCGGCACGAAGGGCACGCTGAGCTATGACGCGCTGCTGGGCTTCTGGTCGCAGTTTGACCCCTATACGATGAACACGATGCTGATGGGCAGCGACATGATGCTCGCGATGCTCAAGCTCTCGGAGTTCCAGAACCCGCTGACGGGCCTCAACTTCCAGGGCACGGGCACGCTCGCGACCCCGCTGGGTGCGAAGCTCCTGCGCACGAGCGCAATGCCCGCGGGCAGGATCATCGGCCTTGACAAGAACTATGCGCTCGAGCGCATCTGTGGCAGTGAGGTGCTGGTCGAGTACGACAAGCTCATCGACCGCCAGCTGGAGCGCGCGGCCATCACGAGCATTTCCGGCTTTGCAAAGCCGTATCAGGAGGCCTCGAAGGTGCTGTCCTTACAGTAAAAAGTAAGGAGGAAGAGCGAATGGCGGAGAGTATGAGCGAGCAGATCTTTTCGATCGCGTGCGCGCTGAGCAAGGCGGACGAGAGCGAGAAGAGCATGCTCCGAATGATCTGCACGGCGCAGGAGGAGAGCCTTGTGCGCGCGCTGAAAGAGGGCGTCGCCAAGGAGGACTGCGAGAGCGCGTTTATCTGCGCGGCGTCGTGGTTGGCGGCGGCCGCGCTGGAGAGCGCGAGAGCGGGTGGGGAGGAGTTTTCCTCCCTGCGCGCGGGCGACCTGACAGTGACGAAGCGTTCGTCCGATGAGGGGAGCAAAAGGCTGTCGCTGCTGCGCGAGCAGGCGTGGGCGCTGATGCGCCCGTATACGACGGACGGCGGGTTCTGCTTCCGCGGGGTGGAGACGTGAAGCGGGCGCTGAGTGAGGCATTCGCGCGCTACGGCATGAGCGTTTCGGTGCTGCACGGCGGAGAGACGGCGGAGACGAAGGCATTTTTGCAGCTTGTGAAGAGGGAGAACGGCGAGGAGCCGTTCTCTGTGACGGCACTGGGCGCGGTCGACGAGCAGTGCTGGCGGTACCTGGGGCCGGAGGACGTCGAGATCGCGATGGGCGACTTTGTGCAGTGCGGAGAGAGACGGTACGTCGTGCGCGCGGCGGGGCCGTTTTACGTGGGTGAGGAGATCGCCTACTACTGGGCGATGCTGCATCCGAAGGAGGAAGAGGTATGACGGCGGTCGGACAGGTGAAGCGCGCGGTGGCTGCGGCGATCAAGGCGGCGGGGTGCGCGGCGATCGAGAGTTACAGCGAAGAACAGCTCAAGCGGTATGCGACCGCGGTGGCGGCGGTCGGCACGAAGGAGACGGTGATCGAGGAGAGCGGCGCGGCCCAGTATCTGGGTGAAAAGGTCGACGAGGCGACGCAGGAGACGGTATCTGTCTACGGGAGAAAAATGCTGCTGACGCTGCTCATCGAGGTGTATGCGCCGAGGACGCTGGGCGCGGCGGGCTGCGAAAAAGCGGCGGAGGCGGTGACGCAGGCGATGATGACGGCGCTGCCGGAGGGGCTGAAGCTCAGAACATTGCAGTGGGGCAAGACCGGCTGGGACAAGACGACGGGCATGTTCCGGCTGGACGCGAGCGCGTATGCGGCGTACTTTGTCGCGGAGGCGGCGGAGGATGAGACGGTGTTTACCGATTTTGTGTTGAAAGGTACGGTGAAAGAACGTGAATAGTACGATCCATGAGCGGCCGGGCGTGTATTCGTCCTACGACGCATCGAGCGTGGTGAGCGCGAGCGCTGCGGCGAAGACGATCGGCGCGGCAGCGGTGGCGACGAAGGGGACGGCCAATAAGGTGGAGCTCATCACCTCGTA
>UMKD01047894.1_pt1 | contig 11810 bp, 12 predicted proteins | sample 1966221 | NCBI WGS metagenome assembly UMKD01 (sample SAMEA4836167, study PRJEB28245) | human gut metagenome | biome: gut microbiome; material: fecal sample | place: Denmark | collected 2008
TCCGGTCTGGGCTGATATAGGGTTTAGGAGGAAGAAATGAGAGCAGTATTACAGAGAGTGACAGAAGCAAGTGTAACCATTGACGGACAGAAGGTTGGAGAAATCGGCAAGGGGATTATGGTGCTGTTTGGCATGCTGGGAACAGATACGGATAAAACCATTGATTACATGCTGGATAAGGTCATCAATCTGCGTATTTTTGAGGATGAAAACGGCAAGATGAATCTTTCTCTGTTGGATATTGAAGGAGAGTTGCTGATTGTGCCTAACTTCACCCTGTACGGGGATGCAAGAAAGGGCAGACGACCCGGCTACAGCAGCGGGGCAGCACCCGAAATTGCAAGCGAATTGTTCGATAAGCTGTGTGCAAAGGCAGAAGCACTGGGCATCAAGAAGGTGCAGCATGGCATTTTCCAGACAGATATGAAGGTTGCCCTTGTCAATGATGGCCCTGTGACACTGCTGCTTGACAGTGAAAAGCTGTTCTGATGCGTATGGATACGGAAACCATCAGCTATGTTCTGGAGGGACATGAGCTGCAAAACGATGTGCAGACAATGATACAGGTATTTCTGGCAAACCGCCATTATATCCGCACGGACACAGTGACAGATGCGGAGATTACCGTAAAAAGCGAGATGAAAGAGGGCATTGCTTCGGCAATGCTTTATCGCCGTGGGGAGAAGTCTTCCGCATGGTCGATGGAATATGACGAAAAAATGCTGACGGAAAAGGAACAGAAGCGCATCATCAAGCGGACGATTTATGAGCTGCTGAAGGCGGAAACGGGAATTCGCCCCCAATGGGGACTGCTGACAGGCGTGCGCCCTGCAAAGCTCATCAGCAGCCTGCTGGAGGAGGGCAAAACGGACAAGGAATGTCTTGCTTTTCTGACGGAGGATTATCTTGTGATGCCGCATAAGGCGGCACTGGCGCTCAAGGTGGCAAAGGCGGAACGAAAAATTCTGGAGGATAACCGCCCTGAGGAAATCAGCCTGTATATCGGGATTCCCTTCTGTCCAACCAGATGTCTGTACTGCTCCTTTACGGCGTATCCGCTCCATCAGTATAAAAATCGGGTGGATGAATATCTGGATGCCATGTTCAGAGAATTGGATTGGCTTGCGGCATACAGCAGAAGCTTCGTGATGAAGAATATTTATATCGGTGGCGGCACACCGACCTCCTTGAATGAGGCACAGCTGGAACGCCTGCTGCAAAAGGTGGAGGAGCTGTTCCATCCCGATGAGAGCATGGAATATACCGTTGAGGCAGGTCGCCCCGATACGATTACAAGAGAAAAGCTGCGGCTTTTAAAGGAGTACGGCGTGAACCGCATTTCCATCAATCCGCAGACGATGAACGACAAAACCTTGCGTGCGGTCGGCAGAAAGCATACGGTGGAGGATATCCGTCGGGTGTTCCGCGAGGCAAGAGAGGAAGGACATCAGAATATCAATATGGATTTGATTCTGGGTCTGCCGGGAGAGGATGCCGCAGATGTCCGCAATACCATGGAAGAAATCATGAAGCTGGCACCCGATAACGTAACGGTGCATACGCTTGCAGTCAAGCGTGCATCCCGACTCAGAGAGGAACTGGCACAGCATGACATGACAACGGCGGAAGCCTTGGAGGAAATGCTTGATATTTCCGCGGAATACGCCGAAAGAATGGGCATGGAGCCGTATTATATGTATCGCCAGAAAAATATGGTCGGCAATTTTGAAAATGTCGGCTATTGTCATCCCGGCAAGGAAGGCATCTATAATGTACAGATTATGGAGGAAAAGCAGACTATCCTTGCGGCGGGCGCAGGCGCGAGCACAAAAACGGTTGACCCCGAAACAGACCGCATTGAACGGGTGTTCAACGTAAAAAGCATCGAGGATTATATCGGTCGCATAGAGGAAATGATAGAAAGAAAGAGAACGGGCTTGCCCCAAGGAGGTAATATATGATCCAGTTAGTGAAAGGGACAAAGGATATTTACGGCGCAGAGGTGAAGGCTTGGCAGGAAATCGAAGGGAAAATGAGACGCATTTGCGAAACCTTCGGCATTGGTGAAATCCGCACGCCCGCGTTTGAATTTACAGAGCTGTTTGCCAGAGGGGTTGGCGAAACCACAGATATTGTGCAGAAGGAAATGTATACCTTTACGGATGATGGGGACAGAAGTCTGACACTTCGTCCGGAGGGAACGTCAGGTGCGGCGCGTGCATATATCGAGCATGGGATGCACAACCACGCACAGCCCACAAAGCTGTATTATATTTCCCCGACCTTCCGTTGTGAAAATACACAGGCAGGCAGACAAAGACAGTTCCACCAGTTCGGCATTGAAATGCTTGGCTCCTACAGTGCGGCGCAGGATGCAGAGGTTATTTCTGTGGCAACTGCTTTACTGGAGGAAATGGGCGTGGAGGGCGTAGAGCTGCGCATCAACAGCCTTGGCTGCCCCGAATGTCGTGCAAGATACAACAAAACACTGAAGGAATTTATCGGACAGAACCTGGACAAGCTTTGCCCGACCTGCAAGGAGCGTTTTGAAAAGAATCCTCTGCGTGTGCTGGACTGCAAAGAAGAAAGCTGTCAGCAGATTGTGGCAAATGCGCCCTCTGTGCTGGATTGTCTGGATGAGGAATGTACGGCACATTTTCAGAAGGTGCAGGATATTTTGACTGCAAACGGCATTGCCTTTACCATTGATCCCAAGATTGTGCGTGGCTTGGATTATTACACCAGAACGGTTTTTGAGTTTGTATCCGATGGGCTGACTGTATGCGGCGGCGGAAGATATGATAATTTGGTTGAGGAAATCGGTGGAAAGCCTACAGGCGCAGTCGGTTTTGGTCTGGGGATTGAAAGACTGATTATGATTCTGGAAAAGCAGCATGGTGCCATTACCGAAACACCTGAGAGAGATGTTTATATCGGCTCTATGGGCGAAAAGGGACTTTTGAAAGCACAGTCTCTGACCTATGAGCTGAGAAAGGCAGGCATTCAGGCGGACTGCGATACTGTGGAACGCAGTGTAAAGGCACAGATGAAATATGCCAATAAGATTGGTGCAAAATATTCCGTTATCCTTGGTGATTCTGAACTGGAAAGCGGCAGAGTAGAGCTGAAGGATATGGCAAACAGTGAAAAGAGCGAGGTTGCTCTGGCAGATTTGCCTGCAATCCTCAAGGAAAAATGCGGAAAATAAAACAAAAACAGAATGAATACAGAGCCTTGGGAGAACCTTCTTTCAAGGCTTCCTTTTTACTTGCGGGGCGGCAGAGATTTTCATTGCCATGCAGCTTGGAAAAGTCTTGTATTTTTGGGAATAAAGTGATATGATAGCTTGATGGATTGAAGAATGTCAGAAAATTTCCTTAAAGGATAAGGAGGATACAGCATGAAGGTTGTAATCGTAGGGGACGGTAAGGTCGGCGGCACTATCGCCAGACAGCTCTCCGGTGAAGGACATGACATCATTGTAATTGATAATAATACAAGTGTTCTGAATAATGCTTCCAATACGATGGATATTATGAGTGTGGAGGGGAACGGCGCAAGCATGCTTGTCCAGAAAAGAGCAGGTGTGCCTGAGGCAGATTTGCTGATTGCGGCAACCTCCGCGGATGAGGTAAATATGCTTGCCTGCCTGCTGGGGAAAAAGCTGGGCGTGCCGCATACGATTGCCCGTGTGCGTAACCCCGAATATTATGAGCAGATTAACGAATTGAAGGAAGAGCTTGGGCTGAGCATGACGGTAAACCCCGAATTTGCGGCGGCAACGGAAATCCTGCGTCTTTTGCGCTTCCCCTCTGCTTTGAAAATCGAGGTGTTTGCGAGAGGGCGTGTGGAACTGGTAGAGGTCAAGATTCCGCCCCACAGTGTGCTGGATGGGATGCCTCTATGGGCGATTTATAAGGAGTTTCAGGTAAAGGTTCTGATCTGCGCGGTGCAGAGAGCAGGAGAGGTGCATATCCCCAACGGTAACTTTGTATTGCAGGCAGGGGATAAAATCAACCTGACCGCATCACATAGTGAGATTGAAAAATTCTTCCGTACCATCGGTCTGTTCCGTACGGGGGTAAAATCGGTCATGATTCTGGGCGGCGGCAGAATGGCGTATTATCTGGCGAAAGCGCTGATTCTTTCTCATGTGCGCGTAAAAATTATCGAACTGGATTATAAGCGTTGTGAATATCTATGTGAGGCGCTGCCGGAAGCGGTTGTGATTCACGGAGATGGGACGGATAAGGAAACCCTGCAGGAGGAGGGTCTGGAAAAGACGGATGCTCTGGTCTGCCTGACGGGGATGGATGAGGAAAATATCGTAGTTGCGCTTTATGCCAAGGCGAAAAAGGTTTCCAAGGTGATTGCGAAAATCAACCGTATTTCCTTTGATGAAATTCTGGATGCGCTGGATATTGATGGCTTTATTTCGCCGAAGATGATTGCGGCAAATAATATTGTCCGTTATGTACGCGCGATGCAGAATTCCGCAGGGAGCAGTAACGTAGAAACGCTGCATAAGCTGGTAAATGAGCAAATTGAAGCATTGGAGTTCAAGGTAAGAGAAAAATCCAGCGTAGTGGGTGTGCCGCTCAAGGATTTGAAGACGAAAAGCGAGGTTCTGGTGGCAACGATTATCCGCAATGGCAGAGTTATTATTCCGGGCGGTAATGACATGATTGAGGTGGATGACAGCGTGATTATTATTACCAGAAATAAGCATTTGACGGACTTGAAGGATATTTTGAAATAATAAATTGAAATTTGGTGAAGGGTTATGAATTTTAATATGATTGCCTATATTCTGGGCAATATCATACGAATAGAGGCTGCCCTGCTTGCAGTGCCTGCCTTTGTTTCTATATGGTATCAGGAGGTAAAGGCGGCATCGGCATTTGTCGCAACCATTATCGCCTGCCTGATGGTAGGGACGGTTCTGGTCAGCCGTGAGCCGGAAAATAAGCGGATTTATGGGCGAGAGGGCTTCGTTGTGGTTGCACTTTCGTGGATTGTGATGTCCGTTCTGGGGGCACTGCCGTTTTATCTGAGCGGCTCTATTTCGGGCTATGTAAATTGCTTTTTTGAAACGGTATCCGGCTTTACCACAACGGGCGCAAGCATTTTGCAGGAGATTGAAACTCTGCCGAAAAGTATTCAGTTCTGGCGTTGCTTTACGCATTGGATTGGCGGTATGGGGATTCTGGTATTTATGCTTGCAATTATGCCCCTTGGGGACGAGCGCACGATGTATCTGATGAAGGCGGAGGCACCCGGACCTCTGGTTTCCAAGCTGGTGCCAAAGGTAAAATCGACAGCAAAAATCCTGTATACGATTTATATTGTACTGACACTGGTGGAGATGATTTTGCTGTTTGCAGGTGGAATGCCCTTTTTTGACAGCGTGGTGCATGCCCTTTCGACAGCGGGGACAGGCGGCTTTTCTGTAAAAAATAGCAGCATTGCGGAATACAATAGTGCGTATTTTGAATATGTCATTACGGCATTTATGCTGCTGTTCGGGGTGAACTTCAACCTGTTCTATTTGATGCTGATGAAGGATTTTAAGAATGTATGGAAAAATGAGGAGCTGCGCTGTTATATCGCCATTGTCTGCATTGCGACAGCGTTGATTACCATAGATATTTCTCGGTATTATTCGACAGTGGAGGGTGCCTTCCGCCATGCGATTTTTCAGGTGGCGGCAATTATGAGTACAACGGGCTTTGTAACGGCAAACTTCGACCTCTGGCCTGAGTTTTCCAAGACGCTTCTGTATTGCCTGCTAATTCTTGGGGCATGCGGCGGTTCAACTGCGGGCGGTATTAAGGTTTCGCGTTTTGTAATCCTTCTGAAAATGATTAGGCGGGAGATCAGCCATATTGTGCACCCGCGCTCTGTTAACCTGATTAAACTGGACGGCTATAAGGTGGATGAGGATTCTATTCGCAGCGTGACAGGGTTTATTATTCTGTATGTGCTCATTTTGCTGGGGTCGTTCATGCTGGTTTCGCTGGATAATTTCGACTTTATTACGAATGTGACTGCGGTTACAACATGCCTGAGTAATGTCGGACCGGGACTTGCTATGGCAGGGCCTGTTGAAAACCTTTCCTTCTTCTCCGGCTTCGCAAAGATTGTGCTTTGCTTGGATATGCTGCTGGGGAGACTGGAAATTTTCCCGATTATTATGCTTTTCGCTCCATCCATCTGGAGAAAGAGCTACATGTAACAACGCAGAGCCAAGCATCTGCAAAAAAAGAACAGCTTACATGCTTGCATGATAGGCTGTTCTTTTTATTGCAGATATTTGGCGAGCGCCACAACGAGGAAATGCGAAGTATTTTTGAGATGGGCTCTGCGTTGTTGCATGTGAGAGAAGGTATGTTATGGATATTTGGCGAGCGCCACAACGAAAAAATACGAAGTATTTTTGAGATGGGCTCTGCGTTGTTACATGCGAGTGTCCTGATTTCGATTTTACAGAAAAAGCAGCCTGTTTGGGCTGCTTTTCCTGTAAAGGGGAGGGTATATTACTATGATAAACCAAATATAGGTAGTTGTCTGTTTTTTTCTTTCAATATTTTTCTTCCAATAGGGGAAGGTGTGCCTGCAGCCTTTCGGGGAAGGGGACTGCAGGCGGAAGTAAAAGGGGGCGTCCTTTCGACTTCTTTTGTAGTATACTGTAAAAATATGGACAAAGTGTGAATAGAAACTTAAGGCTTTGTTAAAATATGCGAATGTTTTCTTTATTGGGATGCCCTTTACCTGCTGCGCAGAGAGCTTTGCCCTGATTGCTGCTGTATATATATGAGCCAATAGTTCGGATTTATGAATAAAAGTTGTAAATAAAATATCAGCGTGCTATGATAATTTGAGAGATATTTATGAAACAGGATTCGATACAGACGGGCTTATGCAATGAGGAGAAAAACATGGCAGATAGTGGAAGGATTGAAAAAAAGAAAGACCGGCAGACAAAGCAGGCGGATATGGGACAGAAACGCAGATCACATCGTATGAATATCACGGCGCTTCTGATTTTTCTGTTTTTATTTATTGGCTGCTCTCTTTTGCAGTTTGCGAACAACAGGCAAAATGCACAGAAGTCCTGCGGACTGATGCTGGATCAGATGAAGGAGCTGATTACGGAAAATGAAAGGAGCTTTCAGCAGCTAGAGGATACGCTGAAGGAGGAATATACTATTCGGGCAAATATCGCGGCGGATTATATTACACAGGGCTGGGAGGATTACAAGGAGGCAGATGATTTTGCTGCGCTGGCGAAGCTGTTAGGGGTGGACGAGGTGCATGTGTTTGATGAAAAAGGTAAAATCATCAACGGATCTGTTCCAAAATATTATGGCTTTACAATGGATTCCGGGGAACAGATAGGGTTTTTTAAGCCTATGCTTTCTGACCATACGCTTTCCCTTTGCCAAGATGTAACGCCGAATACGGCAGAGGGCAAGCCTATGATGTATGCGATGGTCTGGGCAGAAAATGATAATACACTGGTGCAGATTGGCGTAACGCCGGACAGATTGCTGGAATGGATGCAGAATAGTGATATCAGCAAGATTGTGGGGCGGTTGCCGCTGGTTGAAGGGATGTCGATTTATGTTGTGGAGGATGCGACAGGAACGGTGCTTGCCGCAACGAATGATGATATACTGGGGTATGAGATTTTCCCTGAAGACAGAATACAGGATTCTTTGGAGGAAGGAAAACGCTATCAGAAAACGGTTTCGTTCCATAACAGCAGCCGTTATGTTGTCTATGAAAAAATGGGGGAATATGATATTCTCGTTTCCTATAAAATTCGTGCCGCGAATAAAACCTTGCCGCTTTCTATGGCAGAATTTGCGCTCATTCTGATTGCAGCGCTTCTGCTGCTCGCGCGAGTGACAAGAAGCTACATCAATTATCTGGAGCGGCAGGGGCGCGAGCTGCGTACCTCCAACATGGCAAAGACGGATTTTCTGCGCCGCATGAGCCATGATATTCGCACGCCGCTGAATGGGATTCGGGGCGTGACTGCGATTGCCGAGTATTATGCGGATGACATGGAAAAGCAGGCGGAGTGCCGCCATAAGGTAATGCAGGCATCCGGCTTTCTGATGGAGCTGGTTAATAATGTGCTGAATATGAACAAGCTGGAATCCGGTGAAATGAAACCGGAAAATAAGCCGTTTGATTTGATTGAGCTTTTGACAGAAACAGCGAGTATCGTTGAGATGCAGGGGCAGGAATATGCCATCCGTTTTCAGATGCAGATGGGGAAGCATAAATATCGTCATTTGATTGGCAGTCCGCTTTATCTGAAACAGGTTTTGCAGAATATCGGCGGCAATGCGGTGAAATATAACCGCGCAGGCGGAGCGGTCACGTTTGCTTCTGAGGATGTTGCGTATTCCGATGGGCGCGCGGTGATAAAATTCACCTGTACGGATACGGGGCGCGGCATGAGCAGGGAATTTCTCGTGCATGTCTTTGAACCGTTTTCGCAGGAAAATACGGACGCACGGACAACCTTTACCGGTACGGGACTTGGACTTGCCATCACGAAGCAGATGGTAGAGCTGATGGAGGGAACGATTTCACTGAAAAGTGAGCAGAATGTCGGCACAACAATTTCTGTGACGATTCCATTCCGGATAGATGTTGATTATACGGAGCCGCAAGAGGACGCAAAGCCTGCCGATGCTGCTTCTCTGGAGGGCGTGCATGTGCTGCTGGTGGAGGATAACGAGTTAAATATGGAGATTGCGGAGTTCCTGTTGAAAAAGGCAGGAATCACTGTAACAACGGCATATAACGGACAGGAGGCTGTGGATGTATTCCGTACGAAGGCGGCGGGCACCTTTGATGTCATCCTGATGGATGTGATGATGCCTGTGATGGATGGGCTGACGGCAGCAAGGGAAATCCATGCAACGAACCGTGTGGGTGCGGCGGAGATTCCCATTTTTGCCATGACGGCAAACGCATTTTATGACGATGTGAGACAAAGCAGAGAGGCAGGTATGGTGGAGCACCTTTCCAAGCCCATACAGGAGCAGGAGCTGCTGGATGCCATCCGTCGGCATGTGAAACGGTGAGTGCTTATAAGAGAAAAAAGGGAAATTCCTTAACAGAAGGAGTTTCCCTTTTTGGTTATTACCAACAGCAAACCGCCCGAATCGGGGCGATAACCTCGGTTCGGGCGGTTCGGCATTTTCATATTGATGCTCTATCCGTTAGCATTTTAGCGGGTATAAAAGCATCCATTCATTACATGCTGCGAGCGCGGTACAGGAAGGTTACAATCTGCGCACGGGTACAAATGCCGTCCGGCATGAAGGAATTATCACCTGTGCCGGCGGTGATTCGCCCGGTCAACCGCTTTCTCATAGTAGCTGCCCTCCGGCACATCCATGAATGCGTTGGGCGCGGCTCCACAGGCGGCGGCGGTGGCGGCGGCAGCAGCAGCGTAACAAAATATGCCGTAACCATTTCTTCCGCAGATAACGGCAAGGTTACGTCCGATAAGACAAGAGCGGCAAAGGACAGTGTTGTAACCATTACAACAAAGGCAAACGATGGCTATGTGCTTGATACAATCAAAGCAACCGATAAGGCCGGCAAGGAAATCAAGCTGACCGATAAGGGCGATGGCAAATACACCTTTACCATGCCTGCATCTAAGGTGGAAGTAAAGGCTGCATTTAAGCAGACTGCATCCAAACCCGGCAAGCCCGCTGAGGAAATGAAGACAGTCGTAGTAATGCAGATTGGCAGCAAGACGATGCTCGTAAACGGTAAGGCTTACGAAAAGGACGCTGCACCTGTTATCATGAACGACAGAACTCTGGTTCCGATTCGATTTGTAACAGAATCTCTTGGAGGCAAGGTTGCTTGGAACGCAGAAACAAAAGAAGTTACTCTCGTGATTGACGGTAAGGAAATTAAGATGACAATCGGCAAGACGATTGAAAAATACGGCGTAGCTCCCGTTATCATCAATGGCCGTACCTTCGTTCCTGTTCGTTTCGTGGCAGATGAGCTTGGCGCAACAACCGCTTGGAACGCTGAAACGAAAACAGTAACCATTACGAAAGCAGTAACCCCTGTGAAAACAGAAAAATAAATAGGAACAAAACGAATAACCAGTAGGTTGGGCGTTCATCGGAAACGGTGAACGCCTTTTTTATGCCTATCACTGTCATATTTTGTGATTATATTGCATTGATAAATCTTCTTTATGTGATATTAAGAGCCGAACAGGAATTTTTCTATCCAAAAATTTTTGGAATTTTTTTCGCAAAATTCGATACTTGCTTTCATTTTTTCGGGATATTTAGTGGGAGAAATTTCAAAGCTAAATAACGGAAGGAGGTGAGTCCTATGGAATTATCTCCTTCTGATAAAGGACGTATCGAGCATCAGTTTGATAGTTTTTGCAAACTGGTTCTTGTGTGCGAAATGAAAGATTACAAAAAAATGATTTTAAGAAAAATGGCAAAAGAGATTTTATTTTCGGAGCTTATACTTATCTATGGCTATGATTTAGAGAATAAGAAGGCAGGGCAGGAAGAAATAAAGGATATTTTCTCAATTAAGGTTATGGGTTTTGATATTACCATTAAAAATATGCTTATAGCCGAAGCTGTTTTGTCACTGACCGAAAAAGGAAGGAATATCGTTTTGATGTCATTCTTTTTGGGAATGACGGATAAAGAAATCGGAAAAATGCTGCATTTGGGGCAGAGTACAGTCAACTACCACAAAAACAATAATTTGAAAAAAATGAGAAAATTTATGGAGGAGTATGAAGAATGAGAAAAACAAAACAGGAGAAGCTGATTGAATATGAAATTGTAAAAAGAGCCTCCGAAGGAGATGTGGATGCAATCAATTTGATTTTTGCCCATTATGAAGGCTACATAAGGAAATTGAGCTTGCGTCCATATACAGATGAGTTTGGTATGACACAATTCTTTGTTGACTATGAGCTGAAGAACAGATTGGAGGCAAAGCTGTTGGAGAAGATTTTGGATTTTGAGGCGGTGTAATTTTTTCAAAGAAGCCGTCACATAAACTATAAATTGAGAAGAAGTCATTTCATCAGAAATGGCTTTTTTTATGTAATTCAAAAAAATTATTTTTTTTTGAAAAATTCGATTTTTTTAAATTTCTGTCGGGATATTATATGCGAGGTAAATTCGCAGGGATATTTGAAAACCGAATACGCAACTTGCAGGCAACATTGAAAGAAACTTCTGTTCAGCCACAGTCCGAGCGTGATAACAACCGTCGCAGGCAATGGGAGCAGGTCGCCAAGAGGGGACAGGTGGGATTCCTATGGGCATTTTGCCGTCTGCAAGAGATTTATATTTATTGGAGATTTCATTTCAATCAGCAAAAAAACAAAACGATGTATGTAATTGCAGAAAGCGGAGACACAGGGTTATTGCTTTATAAAAATATAGGAAAGGGAAAGTCCTTATCAATGGAGGATTTCCCCGTTCTTATGTTTAGAGAAGACTGAAGTAACGGTAAACAGGGAGGTGAGATATATGGGGAAGTCGAATATTTCTCAAAAGGATGCCTATAAGCTCATGCTGAAAGAGTATCCGGACATCATGACGGTTGAGCAGATGTGCGAGGTTCTCGGAATTAGTACGAAAACAGGCTATCGACTTTTGCGAGAAAAGAAAATTTGCTGTTTAAAGGTAGGCAGGGCGTATCGTATTCCGAAGGCACATCTTTTTACATATTTATGTATCGGCGGAGAAGAAACATCTATTTAATGATAAATATGGCTT
>UMKD01005182.1_pt1 | contig 11719 bp, 10 predicted proteins | sample 1966221 | NCBI WGS metagenome assembly UMKD01 (sample SAMEA4836167, study PRJEB28245) | human gut metagenome | biome: gut microbiome; material: fecal sample | place: Denmark | collected 2008
GGGCAGCTTTACCGCACCCTGCGCAGCAGCATCACCGACAACTATCCGCTGGCCGGTGTGCTGATCCCGGAATGGAATATGGGCAGCTACATCTCCCAGACCCAGCTGGCCAGCCTGCTGGGCGTGGATGATACCGCCACCAGTCTGCAGTCCATGAACGACTTCCAGCTGGACCTGAAAAAGATCAAAAAAGTGCAGCCGGAGAACGCCAAGGAGGGCTACCTCTACTTCCGGCTGGAAACCGACGACACTGCCGCCGATTCCCCCGTTTTGACCCTGGGCGTGGAAAAGAGCGGCCTGCTGCGGGCTGCCTCCCCCGCCGTGCACATCCTGCTGGACATCCCGGCCCACGGCATCCACACCGAGCTCACTGGCACCGTGACCCCGGCAGCTCCGACTCTGACTGCTCCCACCTCCCGCATGCAGGACAGCGACATTGCTTCGCTGGTGCAGCTGCGCCAGACTGTCGAGAGCGTGGTGCAGTTCGTGCAGGGCGCTGCTTCCGGCACGCAGAGCGCCTCCTGAACCTCCTTGATATGCAAAAACGGCAGACGCCTTGCAAAGCGTCTGCCGTTTTTTGATGCGTTTATCGGTCCAGGATGCGGCCGTCGGTGGAGATGGTCACCACCTGCCACGGCACGAACTTGCCGCTGTTTTTCAGGGCGGTCACGGCGGCGTGTTCCAGCCCGCCGCAGCAGGGCACCTCCATGCGCAGCACCGTCACGCTCCGGATGTCGTTGCTGCGGAAGATCTCGGTCAGCTTTTCGCTGTAGTCCACAGCATCCAGCTTGGGGCAGCCGATGAGGGTGATCTTGCCCTTCATGAACTCTTCGTGCACATTGGCGTAGGCGTAGGCGGTGCAGTCGGCTGCGATCAGGAGCTTTGCCCCGTCAAAATAGGGGGCGTTCACCGGCACCAGCTTGATCTGGCAGGGCCACTGGCGCAGCTGCGACGGCTGTGCTGCGGTGGGGGCAGCAGGTGCGCTTTCCTCCCGGCGGAACTGGCGCATGGCGCTGCCCGGGCAGCCGTGGAAGGCCGGTTTTGCGGCCTGTGCGGCCTTTTTCTGCTTGTTTTCCAGCACGGCCTGCTCGTCATAGGCGGCTGCCTCGCGCTCTTCAAAGGTGATGGCACCGGTGGGGCAGCCGGGCAGGCAGTCGCCAAAGCCGTCGCAGTAGTCGTCCCGCATGAGCTTTGCCTTGCCGTTCACCAGACCGATGGCACCCTCGTGGCAGGCGGTGACGCAGGCCCCCCAGCCGTTGCATTTTTCTTCGTCTATATGAATGATTTTCCGGATCATAGAAAAGCCTCCTTGTGTTTGTGCTTTGAGTATACTATAATCAGGGCAGACCTTCGGTTGTTATAACCACGAAAGTGAGGCTTTTTTATGAGACCCGTTGCATCCCCGCTGTTTCAGGGCCTGTCGGCAGAGGAGTGGGCTGCACTGGAGCAGTCCGGCTGCCTGCGCACGAAGAGCTACCCCCGGCACGCCGTCATTTTTCATGCCGGAGCGCAAGTGCATGCTCTGGGCGTGGTGCTGCGCGGCACCGTCCACATCGAAAATCTCGACCTGTGGGGCAGTAAGAGCATCCTGAGCAGCATTTCTGCCGGGCAGGCCTTTGCCGAGACCTACGCGCTGTGCGGCGACGTGATGATGGTGGACGCCGTGGCCGCCGAGGAATGCGAAGTGCTGTTCGTGAACATTTCCGCCTTTTCCGGCGGCGCACCCGGCACGGTGCACGAAAAGCTGCTGCGCAACCTGCTCACGGTGTCCATGCGCAAAAACCTGAGCCTTTCGCAGCGCATCTTCTGCACCACCCCCAAGACCGTGCGGGGCCGTCTGCTGACCTACTTTTCCGCACAGGCCGCCCGCAGCGGCAGTCTGCAGTTCGAGATCCCATTCAACCGGCAGCAGCTGGCCGACTACCTCAATCTGGACCGCAGCGCCCTCTCCAAGGAGCTGTGCAAGATGCGGGACGAGGGCCTGCTGACCTTTGAAAAGAACCGCTTTGCCCTGAACGAGCTGCCGGAGTGAGCCTCCCGCAAACGCAAGAAGCACCCGCCGGGTCCCACGATCCGACGGGTGCTTCTGGTTTTTACGGGTTCAGCCTTGCTCAATCTGCCTTTTTGGCAGGGCCTTACGGGTGCGCTTGGGCTTTTCGGCCGGGGCGGCGGCTTCTGCCTTGGGTGCAGCCTTCTTCCGGGCAGTGGTCTTGCGGGGAGCCTTGGCGGGCTTCTCTGCTGCTTCCGCCTTTGCGGCGGGCTCCGTCTTCGGCTCTTCTGCCTTTTCGGCAGCGGGCTGGGCGGTCACAGCCGGTTCCGCAGCGGCCTTTTTGGTGGTGCGGGGCTTGCGGGCGGCAGGCTTTTTGACCGGTGCCTTCTTCTCCTCTGCCGGGGCAACAGCCTCAGCGGCGGGTGCGGCTTCCACAGCAGGCTCGGCAGTCTTTTTAGCGGTGCGCTTTGCGCGGTCCTTCACCTCAGCGATGGTCCACAGCTGGTCGGCACCGGGCACCTCCTGCCAGATCTGCAGCACGGCACCTGCTTCGGCACCCATGCCCACGGTGTCCACGCACTTGCCGCCGGCCCAGGACGAGCGCAGGCGCACGGTGCCTTCCGGCGTGGGGCAGAGCTCCCACATCTGGGAGGTGCCGCCCACATCCTCCCACAGGTGCAGCCAGGTGCCGTTGGCGGTGCCGGTCATGGTCAGGTCCAGCAGCTTGCCGGAGGCGCGGTTGCGGATGCGGTACACGCCCTCGCCCACCCGGACAAAGCTCCACTCCTGTTCGGGCTTGTGGTCATACTTGCCCAGACGAACGGTGCCGCCGTCCTTGCTTGCTTCCACGGCCTGGATCACATTGCCGGTGTGAGCGGCAATGGTATAAAAACGATCGGCTTCGATCACGGTCTGTGCTACGGTTTTCATGCTTCAGTTCCTCCATCTGTCACGATGCCGGGCAGGGTCTGCCAGCATCTTCCTGCTTAAATGATACCACATATCGTGATTTTCCACAAGCAATTCGACCTTTCTTTAGCAAATCATACAGAATCGCCGGTTCTTTCGGCGTCATTTTCGCCCCTTCGCACCGGTTTGCGAGCCGTTTTTTCACACGGTTCCCCTCTCGACTTTTTGCCGTACTTGCGTTATACTATAGTGTTGCTGATTTCCGCCGTCCGCTTTTGGCGGCGGCTTTCCCTACTCCATCCCATTCAAGGAGGCTTTTTATGACAAGCGATGATCGCAGTGCGCTGCAGTTTCGCCGGATGACCGAGACGCCCATCCCGCAACTGGTCCTCAGCCTTGCTGCTCCCACCATTTTAAGTATGCTGATCACCAGCATCTACAATCTGGCCGACACCTTTTTTGTGGGCCAGATCTCCACCAGTGCGTCCGGTGCCGTGGGCGTTGTTTCCAGCCTGATGGCCATCATCCAGGCGCTGGGCTTTATGCTGGGCCACGGGGCCGGCACCATCATCAGCCGCAGCCTGGGCAGCCGCGACACCACCGCCGCCACCCGGTTTGCGTCCACCAGCTTTTTCACGGCTCTGGTGTTTGGCGTGGTGCTGGCCGTGGCGGGCCTTGGCACCTTGCCCCACTTCATGATGCTGCTGGGCAGCACCGAGACCATCCTGCCCCACGCCTGCGCCTACGCGCGGCCCATCCTCATTGCCGCCCCGCTGATGATCTCCAGCCTGGTGATGAACAACATCCTGCGCTATGAGGGCAAAGCCAGCTTTGCCATGATCGGTCTGGTCACCGGCGGCGTGTTGAACATCGCGCTGGACCCGCTGTTCATGTTTGTGTTCGGGCTGGGCACCGCCGGGGCCGGTATTGCCACCGCCCTGAGCCAGAGCATCAGCTTCTGCATCCTGCTGTCCATGTTCCTGCGGGGCAAAACGGTCAGCCAGTTCCGCCTTTCGGCCGTCACCCGCGAGGCCCGCGATTTCGGCCGCATCCTGCTGGGCGGTGCGCCCAGCTTTGGCCGTCAGGGCCTGAACAGCATCGGCGGCATGCTGCTGAACCTTGCCGCCCGCGGCTACGGCGACGCCGCCGTGGCCGGCATGAGCATCGTGTCCCGCATCTTCATGTTCATCATCTCGGTGGCCATCGGCGTGGGACAGGGCCTGCAGCCGGTGGCATCCTTCAACTACGGTGCCCGCAAATACCGCCGGGTGCGGCAGGCCGCCATCTTCACCATCGAAGCGGCCTTCTGCATGCTGGTGGTGCTGGTGGGCCTGTGCTGGGTGAACGGCGATGCCCTCATCCGTCTGTTCCGCGATGACCCCGCCGTCACCGCCGTGGCGCTGCCCGCCTTCCACTACCAGTGCCTGGCCATGCTGCTGCATCCCATCATCGTGGTGGCCAACATGACCTTCCAGAGCGTGGGTGCGTCCGGCCGGGCCACCTTCCTGGCCTGCTGCCGACAGGGCGTGTTCTTCATCCCGCTCATCCTCATCCTGCCCCGCACCCACGGGCTGTTCGGCGTGGAGATCTGCCAGCCCATCGCGGATGTGCTCACCTTCCTGGTGTCCCTGCCCTTCCTGCTTGCATTTCTGCAGCAGCTGGGCCGGATGGATGACGCCGAACAGGCCAAGGCCTCGTCCTGAAATTCTGTCATAGATCTGTAACCATCGGCCGCGCATTTTCTGCAATGGAATGCGCGGCCGTTTCGTATTCCAGATGAACCGGAACTTTCTTCCGGGTGCGTTTTTTCATTCCAGACAGTAGCATCTGCATTTTGCATTGCTTTTTGTATTGCTTTAAGAGGAGTGATCCCATGAAAAAGACCGTTTTCCGTCTGGGCAGTGCTGCCCTGTGCGTGACCCTGAGCCTTGCGCTGGGCTGCGGCTGCGCGGTAATGCCGCCTGCCTCCTCCGAGAAACCCGCTTCCTCGGCAGTGTCCGTTCCCACCGACGCCGAGGGCAAGCCCCTGTACGATGCCACCCGGCTGGACGACGGCCGCCTGCGCATCCTGTACGGCTACGACAACTCCGGCGACAGCCGCACCGTCCTGTGCGGCAGCAAGGTGCTGTACCAGTCGCTCCGCAGCGAGACCGTGAACCTGCTTACCGACACCGTCACCGGCGAGACGAACTACTGGTTCCGCTCCTGGTCGGACTCCACCGGCCGGGGCGGCCGCCGCAGCGCCCTGTACGACAAGGACGGCAACGAAGTGATGGCCTTTGACGGCGAGCAGAGCGCCACCATCCAGAACGGTCTGCTGGTGCTGCAGGAGAGCAGGATGGTCGGTGACAGCTACGATGTCGACTATGACAGCTACGGCACCTGCAGTGTCATCGACCTTGCCACCGGCAAGAACCTGCCCGTCCCGGAGGGTGCCTACAGCTGCATCGTCTGCGGGGATATGCTGGTGTTCACCTGCTACGCCCGCCCGGCAGACCTTGCCGAGAACGAATGGGATGACGACAGCAACCTGCACAGCTGGGTCGCCATCCAGCAAAAGGACGGTACCCAGACCTATGGGTCCTCCACCTCCACGGCCAGCCGCATTTCCTATGAGCCGGATGAACTGGACAACTGGGTGGAACTGGACATCTCCCATGCAGACGGCAGCCCGGCCGACCAGGTCCTGCACAACCCTGCCACCGGCGAGGGCTATATCGGCTTTCAGCAGACCTGCGGCAGCGGCACGGCGGCATTTCTCACCGCAAACGGCACCTATCAGCTGCGGGACCTGACCACCGAGGACCGGGGCGTGATTGCCGAATTTGACGCCCTGCCCAGCAACTATTTCCCGGGGTATGTGGTCACCTGGAACGTGGACAGTGACTATCGTTATTCCCTGCACGACCTTTCCACCGGAGAAATCACCCCGCTGTATGCTTCCAGCGTCACGGGCAGCAAGATCACCCTCTATGCGCAGGACGGCAGCCTGAAGGTCTACGACACCGACACCGGAGCACTGCTCACCGACGTGAACGCCGGGACCATTGGGGACGATCAGCGCGTGACGCTGGACTGTGAGGAGGACGGCTTTGTCTGGATGGAGCTGCGGGATGCCGACAGTTATGAGATCGCTGCCATCCGGGTATACGGCCCCGAAGGCCTCGTCTCCGACCTGAGCAGCCTGAATGAGACCTACAATTATCTGGGCTACCTCACCACCGATGCCAACGGCAGGCCGCTGTACTACGGCACCCGCAGCGTTCCCGGCAGCAGTTACGCCACCGGATGCGATGTGCTGGACGAAACCGGCAACGTGGTGATGCAGGGCCTTGGCAGCTGCTACAGCTACTACGACAACAGCCTGAATGCCCTGCCCGACCATGTATTCGTGGCACGGCGTGGCTTCTATTACGGCTGGATGGACGCCGACGGCAACTGGCTTTACTGCCAGAGCATCTTCTCGTCCGTCAATGCCGATGACGAACTCGGTTACTGAACCATGACAGGAGGTTTTTTCTGATGAAAAACACGAAAATTTCCCGCCGCAGCTTTCTGCTGGGTCTTGCCGCCTGCTCTGCCGCCGGGGTCCTGACGGCCTGCTCCGGCAGCAGCGAGCCTGCCTCGTCTGCTTCCACCGCCCCGGAGCCCCCTGCTTCCTCGGCTGCCAGTGAGGTGACCGCCGCACCGTTCCTGACCGTGGAGGACTTCCCTGCCCTGGACGGCAGCACGGCCTGCATCCCCCTGATGGCGCAAATGCTGGCCGACACCACCGGCATGGACCTGGAAGAAGCCCAGAGCATCATTTCGGTCAGCACCACCGCTTATGCCTGGGAGAGCTTTGGTCTGTACAACACCGACACCAAAATGCTGGTGGTGTACGAAGCCCCGGATTCCGTCAAGGAAGAGCTGGAGGCCGCCAACGTCCAGCTGGAGCAGAAGCCCATCGGCGTGGACGCACTGGTGTTCATCGTGAACGAGGACAACCCCGTGACCGACCTGACCCAGCAGCAGCTGCGGGACATCTACGCCGGAAAGATCACCAACTGGAAGGACGTGGGCGGCCAGGATCTGGACATCGTGGCCTTCCAGCGCCGGTCTGACTCCGGCAGCCAGACCCTGTTCCAGAAGCTGCTCATTCAGGGCGGCGAACTGATGGACCCGCCCACCGAGCTGGCCCCCACCGCCATGGGCGAACTGGTGGACAGCCTTGCCGCCTACAACAACTCCGCTAACGCCATCGGCTTTTCGGTGTACTACTACATCGACCAGATGTACTCCCAGCCCGGTCTGCGGCTGCTGAGTGTGGACGGCGTGATGCCCTCCAACGACACACTGGCCGACGGCAGCTATCCCCTCTGCAACGACTTCTACGCCGTCATCCGCCCGGATGCCGCCGCCGACAGCCCGGAGCGCCAGCTCTACGACTGGCTGGACACCGAGGCCGGGCAGGCCTGCATCAAAAAGGCTGGCTATGTGCCTGCTGGCAGTGCAGCCGCCAACGGCTGAATCCCTGCCATAACCTGCACCGTTTGAATTGACACGCTTTCATCCTTCTGCTACAATAATGTCAAAGATTTGTCGAATCTTCTACAGCAGAATGCCGAAAGGACGGTCTTGTTATGGAACATCCCGCTTCGCATGTGGAAAGCCACTGGCGCACCCAGCTGCGCAACCGCATCATTCAGGCGTCCAGCCTGCTGGAGATCCTGCTCTCCGGGCTGGTGCTCATTGGTCTGCTGCTCAGCGCCGTGCCGCTCATCCGGTGGATGCCCGGCCTGCTGATCGACGGCAACGAGGTGGAGATCCGCACCTTTCTGGAGCGCAGTCTGGACATCGTGATCGGTATCGAGTTCATCAAGATGCTGGCCAAGCACAGCCCCGGCAGCAGCCTGGAAGTACTGCTCTATGCCATTGCCCGCCATCTGGTGGTGGGCCATGACTCGGCGCTGGAAAACCTGCTCAGTGTGGGTGCCATCGCCCTCATCTTCATCGTGCGCAAATACTTCTTTGTGCCCGCCTTTGGTGCCCATCTGCCGGACGGCCACCTCGCTCCGGACCTTTCGCCCGCGCAAAACGGCATCCACTGGCTGCACCCCGAACCGGAAACAGAACCGGGCGAGGACGACGAATAACCTTACAAAAAGAAAAACAGGCGGTGCCGCACAGCATTGTGTGCAGGCACCGCCTGTTTCATTGTTTGATTTTACTGTTTGCCGTGGCGGCCAAAGCGGTATTCCTTGCCGTCGCGGATGCGCTGGATGTTGGAGCGATGCATATAGATGACCATGGCAGCCATGATGACAGAGCCCACCAGACAGATGAGCAGGTCCTGTACGGCATAGCCACGCAGCAGGCAGTAGCCCAGCGTCAACAACGGATAAGCCGCCGCCATGGTCACACTGCCCAGCGACACCATACCGGTGGGCAGCAGGCAGGCCAGAAAGATCAGGGCCAGGAACGGCAGCAGCACCGGCTGGATGGCCAGAATGGCTCCACCGGCCACCAGCACGCCTTTGCCGCCCTTGAAACCGAAATACAGGGGCTTAAGGTGGCCCACCACCGCCAGGATGGCGGCCAGATACACGCCCAGCCAGGCCGAGAGGCCAGCGTCGGCGGGCAGGAAGTGGAACAGCCAGCGGCCGATGCACACGGCAGCCACCCCCTTGAGCACGTCACCGGCGGCCGTGAGGGCCGCGGCTTTCTTGCCAAAGGTGCGCAGCATGTTGGTCATACCGGCAGCGCCGCTGCCGTGGTTGCGCACGTCATCGTGATACACGAATTTGCTGATGAGGATGCCGGTGTCCACACTGCCCAGCAGGTAAGCCTGCGCAGCCGTGAGCACGGCGATGAGGATGGTTTGCATCATAACGGAACCCGGATGCCTCCTTCGGGGCGCTTACACGTCCTTGGCACCCACTTCGCCGGAGCCGCGCTCCCGCACGACCAGACGGATGGGGGTGTGTTCCAGGCCAAAGTTCTCGCGGATCTGGTTGATGAGATACCGCTGATAGCTGAAGTGGAACAGGTGTTTTGCGTTCACAAAGGCCACAAACGTGGGCGGGCGGGTGGAAGCCTGGGTCAGGTAGAAGATCTTCAGGCGGCGTCCCTTGTCGCTGGGCGGCTGCATGCGGGCCGTGGCACGGGCCAGCATCTCGTTCAGCACGCCGGTGGGCACGCGGGCACCGTTCTGTGCGTCCACGTCGCGGATCAGCTGCATCAGCTTGTTCACGTTGTAGCCAGTCTGGGCCGAAATGAAGATGATGGGGGCGTAGCCCATGAAGCTGAAGTCCTCGGCATAGCCGCGGCGCTGCTGCTCCATGGTGTTGGTCTCCTTACCTTCCACGGCGTCCCACTTGTTCACCACGATGATACAGGCCTTGCCCTGGTCATGGGCATAACCGGCCACCTTGCTGTCCTGCTCGGTAAAGCCGACGGTGGCATCCACCAGGATCAGGGCCACACGGCTGCGCTCCACGGCAGCCAGGGCGCGCACCACCATATACCGCTCCAGACCGTCGGTGATGTTGCTGCGCTTGCGCAGACCGGCGGTGTCGGTAAAGATGAACTTGCCGTAGGCATTGTCCACCGGGGTGTCGATGGCATCGCGGGTGGTACCAGCCTCATTGGCCACGATCATGCGGTTCTCGCCCAGGATGCGGTTGGTCAGGCTGGACTTGCCTACGTTGGGGCGGCCGATGATGGCCACCGGGATGCGGTCCTCTTCCACCACCGTTTCGCTGAAGTCCAGGTGCGCGCACACGGCATCCAGTAGGTCGCCGGTGCCGTGACCGTGCACGGACGAGATGGGCATCACCTCGTCAAAGCCCAGGTTGTAGAACTCGTACAGCTCCATGGGGGCCTCGCCCACCTTGTCGCACTTGTTCACGGCCAGGATGATGGGCTTGTGGCTGCGGCGCAGCATGTGGGCCACGTCCTCGTCGGCAGCGGTCAGGCCGTCGCGCACATCCACTACCATGATAATGCAGTCGGCAGTGTCAATGGCGATCTGGGCCTGCTCGCGCATATGGGCCAGAATGCCCTCGGTGGCCTTGGGCTCAATGCCGCCGGTGTCCACCAGCAAAAATTCGTGGCCGTTCCACTCGCAGTTGGCAAAGATACGGTCGCGGGTGATGCCCGGGGTATCTTCCACGATGGCCAGACGCTGGCCGCACAGTTTGTTGAACAGGGTAGACTTGCCCACGTTGGGGCGGCCCACCACTGCTACGATCGGTTTGCTCATGGGGGTTCCTCCTTTCTTGTAGCAAGACCCTCTCAGTCACGGCTCACGCCGTGCCAGCTCTCCCGAAAGGGAGAGCTTTTTGATGCGTTGCGGGAAAGCAGCTCAGACCTCCCCCTTCGGGAGAGGCGGCATTGCGCAGCGATGACGGAGAGGGTTCTTTTTTATCGCTTTCTTCTTGCGATGTGCAGTCCGCTGCGCAGCAGGGCGCGGGCCTCGTCGCCGCCGCCCACGGGCAGCACCTCGACCTTCACGCCCAGACGCTCGCCCAGCTGGGTGATCGTCACATCGTCCAAAAAGGTATCTTTCTCTTCGCGCAGCATCACAGCGGGCACGCCCAGCGCACCGCTGGTCAGTTTGCCCTCACACTGGGCGATGATGTCGGTGGCCGTTACAAGGCCCGCCACGCCCACGTTGCCGCCAAAGAACTTGTTCCGGATGGGGTGCACGGTCACCTCGATCATGGGGTACTGGCGGTGCAGCTCTTCCATCATCTCAATGATGAGGGGGGCTGCCATGGTGCCGGTGACCACATCCAGCTTTTTGGTGCCGTAAATGCGGTGGGGCTTGTCCAGTTCGGCCAGAAATTCCTGCCGGAACAGGCTCATCATGCCCACGCCGTTTTCCAGCTGGTCGTAGTCCTCGTAGAACGCTGCCGCAGGGATGGGACGCCCGGCCTTGAGATACCACTCATCGCTGGGGTAGATGATGCGCTTGCCGTGGCGGCGCTTGCACTCGTCGCCGAATTCTTCCAGAATGTCGATGACGGCGGCGCTGGTCTCGGCGTCGTAGGGGATCTGTTTGAACAGATTCTGACGGTAATCCGTCACACCGCAGGGCACCGCCGCCACGCTCTGCACCATGGGGGTCAGCTCCAGAAGATCGGTCAGGGTGCGGCGCAGCTCGTCGCCGTCGTTGATGCCGCGGCACAGCACCAGCTGGCAGTTCACGGCAATGCCGCCCTGCACCAACCGGGGCAGGTACTTGAGCACCTCGCCGCCGCGCTTGTTGGCCAGCATCCGCACGCGGAGCTGAGGGTTGGTGGTGTGCACCGAAATGTTGATGGGTGAGATGTGCATCTTGATGATGCGTTCGATCTCATGGTCCTGCATGTTGGTCATGGTGATGTAGTTGCCGAACAAAAAGCTCAGGCGCTCGTCATCATCCTTGAAATACAGGCTCTCGCGCATGCCGGGGGGCAGCTGGTCGATGAAGCAGAACATGCAGTGGTTGGAGCAGGAGTGCTTCTGGTCGCCCAGATAGGTCTTGAAGTCACAGCCAAAGGGTCCGTGCTCCGTGCGCTGCACATTCCATTCCCGGATGCCGTCGGCCACCTTTGCTTTCAGGTGAAAGCTGGAGCTGTCGGTATAAAAATCGTAATCCAGCGAGTCGTTCAGCTCGTTTTCATCCACGGCCAGCAGCTCGTCACCGGGCGCAAGGCCCAGCGCCTCGGCTTCGCTGCCCGGTTCCACACGCTCGATTTTGATCGCCAACGCATCCACCTCCTTTGTTCAGACAGAACAAGAAGGGGAAGGCATCGCGCCCTCCCCTTCTGTACATAACACCATTATGCCACCAAT
>UMKD01007514.1_pt1 | contig 11597 bp, 8 predicted proteins | sample 1966221 | NCBI WGS metagenome assembly UMKD01 (sample SAMEA4836167, study PRJEB28245) | human gut metagenome | biome: gut microbiome; material: fecal sample | place: Denmark | collected 2008
TTAGGTGGGAGAAACCACCCTCTACATAGTAACTCTTGGTTGATGATACTGTTGCTGTCGCCCTGCAATTCATCGTCACGCGACAAACGGCAGTACAAAGCGGTAACAGCTTCGACGCTCATAGCGCTGTAAGGGAATTGAAGCGCGGCAGCGGTGTTTGACTGATGATACATAGTAACCTCCCATCCGGCAGTCAAACACGGTTTTGAAGTCACCTTCATTATACCGCGTCTTTTTGTCCCTGTCTGCCTGTTTGGGAGAATTAAGTTGTAGCTTCTTTCTGAACGTCCGCTTTCATCAGACGTTCCAGCTTTACGGCAATACCCTCATCGCCCTTTTCCCGAAAGAAGGAATTGACGATAAAGGTTGTGTTGCCGATCTGTTTTTCGCTCCGCCTCGGCGGGGCGTATTTCTTTTCAGATGAAACGGTCGTTTGCATAGTTAGCCCCTTTCTAATCGTCTGAAAACAAATCGTTTTTTGATAGCTTACAAAGAACAGCAGAAACGGACGGCTGAATGGCTTTTCAGCTCCACGGGAATCCCACCCCCGCGCGGTTCTCGCGCGGCCCTGCTCATTGTCTGCGACGCCTCACCGCCTGAATACGGCTGCACGCCCGGACTGTGACTGCAAGGGAGTATCGCCCCGCCTGTGCGTCGTGGCCCGCGGGCTGCCTTGCCCGCTTTGCGGCCCAGTGGGTATCGCTCACTCCGTAGGAGGTCATGGCGCACCGGCCGTATGGCTCCGCACAGACGGGAATGTATCCGTCTGCTCTATGCTGCGCCGGGATTTGCCGGGCTTTCTTTGTCAAGGAGCAAAGGGCTCAGCCGCGCGGAAAGGGGTGCGCGCGGTCAGATCCCGCCTGGGTTCAGTTCAGGTCGAAACTCAGGATGGCGACGATCAGCTTCGTCTCGATCCGGCGGCGGATCTCCTCGTCCACTGCAAGGCAGGGATTTCCGTTCTGGTCATACCCTCTGCGCATGGACAGAGCCGCTATGTAGCCGGAATAGTGGTCCAGCACACGGTTTACGGCTTCCGGGTCGCCCCGCACGGCGGCGGCGATCACCGGGTAAGGGATCAGGCTGCTTCGCGCGGTTCTGCGCTTACTCATTCGCGTCACCTCCCATCAGCCTTTTCAGCAGCTCATAGGCCTGCTGCCTGCGGTTGTTGACCGTTCTCCGGGACAGGCTCAGCCTCTCGCCGATCTCCCGATCTGCCAGCTCCAGGAACCAGTACATCAGAAGGATATCCCGGAATCTCTGCGGCAGGGCGGTCAGCGCGGCGGCCAGCCGGTCATCCTTAATAAGGATCACGTCGCCGCCCACGGGGAAGGATGTGTATTCCCAGGGGTAGACGTCCCAGGTCGCAAGCGTCTCCATCGCCTCCTCCGGCAACTGGCTGAACGGGATCTCAAGATCCTGCCGGCGCCCGATTGCGCGGTAGGCGTTGTAGGCTTCGCACCGTATCACCTTTTTGCAAAAGCTGTCAAAGGCGTGCTGCTTGTGTTCGTCGTGACGGTCGAGGTCCATTTTTTCACCTCCCTTCGCGCCGGAAGGCAGGTCGATGTTTCCCCTTTCACCCCCTACTCGTCTTGCAAACACCCCTTTTGGCCATTTTTGCGGAAATTTCTCAAAAATATTTTTCTCGCGGCTCATGCTGCGCTCCTTTCGTTCTGTTCGGGTGGATGTTCCTTCCAGAACGAAGGGCGGCGGGGAGCGGCAGCCCACGGCGAAAAAGTGCCGGGAACGACAAAAAGCGCCCACACAGGCATAAAAGCCTGCATGGGCGCTTTGGTGCGGTTCAGTATGGAAATTGTCGGCGGCTGTCGGAGGGCATAGGTATCCTACGGTGTCCGGGTATCGCCCGGCTATGCTCCCGGCGCGGCTCGTCGCCGCAGCATTAGCGGCACCTCCTGTGCTCTCCTGTCATACGCATAGGTCCCTTTCATCTGAAAAATGTTGGGACAGCAAAAACGACGGCTGCCCCGTACAGAGCAGCCGCCGTTTTCCCTATACCATACGCTGCTTTTCAGTACCGCAAGGATGGGTGTCCTATTATCGTCGTATTCTGATTTCTTTCAGGGCATTTCCGGCTTCTTCACCAGCTTGACGGTGAACGCCTGTTCCGTGGCCCCCTCCGGCAGCAGCTTTGCCATGACCACCAGCCGCTGATTGCCGCTGTTGGTCTTGTCGTACTTCCGGCAGCAGGTGGAGAGTGTCAGGAAGGTATCCCCCTCGGAGAAGGTCACACCGTCAATATCCAGCCAGTTTTTCTTCTCCACGGTCTGGAAGAACTCGGTGAGTTTGCTCCCCATGGGATTGGGGTCAATATAGTCGAAGCCGGTATCCGTAATAAACAGGGCGGTGATTTGGAAGATCAGGTCGTCCCCGTCCACGGAAAGGTAGATGTAGGGGTTCTTCTTCACGAAGTCCGCGTCCATATAGCGGTGCAGCTTGGTAAACCGTACACCGTCCGGGTCGCAGTCGTTGGCAGAGTGGCCGTAGATGACGGTGTTGGTATCCAGCGCGTCCCGCCCGCTGAGATGGTTCCGGCAGTCGGCGTAGTAGCAGCCCCATGTGCTGTACTCCCGCAGCTCGTCCCGGTTGAGGTAAAAGCCGTTGTCCTCCGCCTGCATCACGGGGTCGTCCACCTCCGCGCCGGGGATATACAGCCACGCCACGGCGTCGGGGTTTTTGCTTTTGGCATCGGCAAGCTCCGCCTGCCGGTTGGCGGTGGGAATGGGGGTCGCCTCCACTTCGGAGGTGCCGGAGGGATCTTCAATGGGATCGGGGTCTTTCTGATAGCAGCCCATGACGCCCGTGGTCATGGCAATGAGCAAAACCACCATGCAGAGCATGGGTCGGATGATCCTTCTGATTCTTTTCATAATGCGTTCTCCTGCCGCGCTGGAGCAGCGGCATGGCTCAAAGTGTTGTGTGTTCGGACAAAATGTTTCCTGTAACGAAAAAGGAACAGCGCAGCTTCGGGGCAAGATGCCCGTCCGCTGCGCTGTCCAATGTTCGCTTATGGGTCTTTGCCAGCGGCCTTGCTATTCAGCCATTCGTATAGACTGGGGAACTCATCCGGCGGCTCTGGCGGCTTTTTGCGGCGCTCGCGCTCGATGCGCAGATCGCTCCGCACCAACAGAATACCGCAGACCGTTACTATGAGGAATGGCACGAGCAGAATGCCTCCGATCAGCACCGTCACCAGCCACTCATCCAGAGAGGATAAAAGCCCGCTGTCGGTGAACTAATCAAACCAGCCAAAGTACGAAAGAGCAACTATCATGGCGGTGATCAGCAGCGTTCCAACGCCGCCAATGACCACAAATGAGATGTCAAGCCGCTTTATCTGCTGCCATTCCTTTTCCGTCATACGCGCTTACTCCGCAAGGGCGCGCCAGATGAAGGTGACGATCTGTGCGCGGGTGCAGTTGGCGTCAGGGCTGAACGTGGTGTTGGTGGTGCCCTTGGTGACGTCCTCCTTGACAGCCCACAGCACCGCGTCAGCGTAGTAGGCGCTTGCCTTCACATCGGTGAAGGGATTGGCCGTGCCCGCTGCCGGGGACTTCTGAGAGCGCCACAGGAAGGTGACGATCTGCGCGCGGGAGCAGGTGGCGTCGGGGCTGAACATGGTGTCGCTGGTGCCCTTGGTGATGCCGTTCTCCACGGCCCACAGCACCGCGTCATAGTAGTAGCTGCCAACCTTCACATCGGCAAAGGGCATGACTGCGGACTTGGCTGCGGGGCTGCCTGCTGCGCGCCACAGGAAGGTCACAGCCTGCGCGCGGGTGCAGATGCCATCGGGGGAGAAGTGGGTCGCATCGGTGCCGGTGGTGATGCCCTTTTCCACGGCCCAGTTGACAGCTTCCTCATAGTAGCTGCCCTCCGGCACATCCACGAACACGCCGGTCTGGGGGTTGCCGCTGGCCTTCATAAAGACGACCTCGATGGTGTGGTTCTTCTTCACATTCTCGAAGGTGTAGGACTTCACCGCGCCCACGTTCTTGCTGTCGATCAGCACCTTGGCGACGGCGTAGCCCTTATTCGGGGTGATGGTGAAGGTCTGATCCCGGCCCTCGCGGACGCTGACATTGCCGGTGGGAGAGATGGAGCCGTTCACGCCTGCGGTGGCCTTGATGGTGTAGTAGGTGTAACCGCCGCCGCTGCTGCCGCCGCCGTTGTATACCCAGTTGGCCTTGACAGTGACGTCCTTATCCGGCATGACGAAGCTGGCGTTCTTGCTGCTGGCGCTGAGGACGGTCACATCGTCGGAGGTCCAGCCGTTGAAGGTGTAGCCGGACTTGGTTCCAGCGTAGATGTTGACCGTGGTTCCTGCCGCATGGCTGCCAGCGCCGGTAGCGCCGGTGCCCGCGCCGCTCAGGGTGACGTTGTGATACTTGGCAGCCTCCGCGTCGGCGATCTTGATGGTAAGCTCCTTCGTGTCAGAGCCGCCGCTGTTGGTGGCCTTGACAGTGAACTTGAAATCGCCGGCCTTGGAGGGCGTACCCTTGATGGTGTCGCCCACCAGCGTCAGGCCGTCAGGCAGATCGCCGGTCTCGATGCCCCAGGTGATGGGGTTGGTGCCGGTGGCAGCCAAGGTCTGGCTGTACGCATCGCCCACCTTGCCGTCTGGCAGGGCAACGGTGGTGATGGCGGGCTTGGTGGGAACATAGGTGCCCTCGGTGGCATCGAAGGTGTAGGTTAGGATCACGCTGTCCGCGTGGTTATCGCCGGTCAGATTGGGGCTGACCGTGGCCGTCTTGCCCTCGATGGTGTTGTAGGTGGACTTAACGGAGAATACGTCTGCGCCAGCGGTCTCCAGCGTGATCTTCACGGTGTAGACCGTGCCGGGCTGGAACTTGCCGCCGATGGCAAGGGGCGTACCGTCCGCAGCCATCCACTCGGTGTTTGCCACGGTGTAGGCGCTGTCGGTGGTGGTGGCCATAGCCGCAGCAGCGTCCTTGACAGGCTTGGCGACGGTCAGGTGCTCCACCATGATGCTGGTCAGCATGGGGATCACGGTGTTCTCGCTGCGCTTCGCGTGGCAGTCAACGCACTCCTCATGCTGCTTGCCCGCCGCGTTGGGGGTTGCCGCAGTGTCTACCACCCACTGCCAGTTGTGGTTGGCGGTTTCGGTGTAGTTTGCGGGTTCGCCGGACTTCTTGCACTTGGAGCAGGTACGGCTATGATTGGTATCATCAACCTTCGTCCATGCGTTGAAGTCGTGAGCTTCCACCTTGAAATCGTCGCCTGCTGTGCAGGTCTTGATATGCGTACCGGGGTCCATGTATACCCAAGGCTGCGCGTCGGTATCGTGGGTATGGCCGACCGTTACAGTGCAGCTTGCGGATTTGGTGCCGCAGGTGACTGTGATAATTGCCGTGCCCTGTGCCTTAGCGGTCACCTTGCCGGTAGTATCAACCTCCGCGACTGCGGGCTTGTCGCTCGCCCAAGTCAGGCTGCCCGCCGCGTTGACAGGCTCCTTCACGGCGGAGAGCTGATAGGTCGCGTTAAGCTCCAGATTTACCTTTGCCGGGGCAACGGTAAGGCCGGTAAGCTCAATGACGGGAGCTGCGGTCACGGTGACATAAAAGAGGGAAGTCTTAGGAAGCGTTTTGTATTCGGTGCTGCCATCCTTGACGGCAACCAGCTCCAGTTGGGCTTTCTCCGATGCGGCATGAGCCGCTTTCGGCTTGATCTTGCCGTCCTCCAGCTTAATATTATCATTCTCCGTCACATACGTAGCGCCGTAGGTTCCTCTCTTGAGAATGCGCCATTCCAGATGATAGCCGCTGTTCTCAGGCAGCAGCTTCGGAAGCTCGATGGGAAGATCCGCCTCGTCATTTTCGCTCAGGGTAATATCCGCGTATGTGTAAACATTCTCAAGCCTCAAAGCATCGGCCACAGTGGAATCATCGTATACAACCACATCCCACCGACCATAGTAGGGTAGCGTGGGTCCAGAGTAACTGGCGTCCAGCGTTGCGCTGCCCGTAGAAACGCCTTTGATCGTGATGGTATGGTCTTTGGGGAACGGTGTGGCCGTCGTGCCGCTTGCGGCAATTATTTCATTGGAGATCGTGATGTTGCTTGTTCCCGTTGTACTACTATCCTTGAAGGTGATCTCATTCCAAGAATTGGCGTTGCTGGGGTCTGCGCTGACCTTCAGCGTAACGCTCTCGCCCTTTTTGATATAGATCGTGTTGCCGCTGTCGTAGCCATCCAGCAACATGTACTGCAAAGGAACATTTTCAAACAGCTTGATGCTGTTTTTGCTCACAATAGAGCCTGCCGTATGGGTGTTAGTCTCCTTGAAACGGGCGAAAACATAATAGGTGGTATCGCTCGTCAGGCCGGTTACGGTTGCGGAACTGATCTGATTTGCGCTCCAATCCGGCGTAGAGGTCGTGCTGTAAACATACTCGCAGTCGGAGTTGAAGTTCGTGATTTCAAAGCCGGTGTAAGTGCCTGCGCTGTCCTTCACGGCTTCCAACTGAATAACTGCGGGATAATTGTTGTTGGCGGCCTTGCTGACCTTTAGCGCCGCGCCGACGATCTCGCCGAGATAACCCTCCGCTGTGACCTTCACGCGGATGCGGAAAGTATCACCCATGTCAGCCGCCACGGGAGTGTACTGGCCACTGGTCGCGCCGTCAATATTCTCCCATGTGCTGCCGCTGTCCGTGCTGCGCTGCCACTGATAGCGCAGTTTGCTGCTATCAAGGACGGTGGGCAGGTTGCCGGTACCGGTGGAAATGGAGCGACCGAAGACGATGCCGCTGGTGTAGTACACATTGCCCGTGAGGGTGGGATCGGGTTCAACCACCGGCGCCTGATTCACCACCAGCTTAACGATATGCTCGTTGCTGATGATGCCGATGTTTTCGTCGCCCTTTTTCATATTCAGGTGCAGGGCAAAGGAATAGACCTTGGGGTCTGCGCCTTTCTCAATGGTGATCGTATGCGAGGTTTTACTGGCATCGATGGTATCTGTCTGCTGTACTGCAGTAGAACCGGAGAAATAATGCTCGCACTTGGCGGCGTAGCTGTAGCCTGCTTTTACCAGTTCGTCCGCCAGAGAATTCCACTCGAACGTGAGGGTATGCGCCGTGCTGTTGTCCATCTCCTCAAAGCCGCCCTGCCAGTCCTTGGCGTAGTTGATGGGGTTGCCGTCCAGCGTGACAGACTCCATCACACCCCATGCGTCGCGGATGACCTCGATGGGAGTGTTCGAGTTGAGTTTCAGATAGAAATCATCATTATTTTTCCCCACGAGCGACGCAATGTTCTCGGAGGTATAGAACTTTCCGTTTACCTTTATCGCGCTGTTCGGGAAGCACTTCATGGCGTGAAGTATCATTTCCAGCTTGGCACGCGCTGTGGCATCCGAATTCACCCCATTGCCATAGCTATTTGCGGTAACATTGTAAATGTCGAGTTTGGGATTCTTGTCGGGCGAGTCGAACACGCCGCTCTTGAGCAGCAGCACCGGGACGGTTCCCACATCAGTGTTTATGCTGTACCCGTTGTTAACATGAAAGCCGTCTTTGAAGTGCGCTCCGTCTATGACTATCTGCGTCGCATCTTTCTGCATACCTTCTACCACGAACGGGGAGTTGAACTCGCCGCCGTTGAGGACAACGCGCGGCTCTGTATCCTGCTCTCCTCGCCAAAGAGTATCTGTCCAGACAATTCCGTTGAAGGTACCGCCGTTGATCGTGAGATTGGAATAGAGCAGCTGCAGCGCCAGCGGCATTGCTTCAACCTCGAAATCGAGGAGCGACTGACTCCTGTCCCATTCGTATGGGCAGTTGATCGTGCCGTCGTTGATCGTGATCTGCGAGCGCTTGCCGTTCTCGGGCTTATTAAAATAGTCGTCGCCGATGCAGCCGCTGGCTCCATAGGTGTACGTCATGTTAGGATGCAGCTTGGTCAGCGTGCCGCCGTTCATTGTGAATTTTGAAGGCTCGTCTTTCTTTTCGGAGCTCATCATGATGATGCTGTACGCTTTGTCGTCATTAGGAAAGGAAACCGCGAGCTCGCCGCCGCCCTGGCTGTCATACAGCGTGAATTCGCCGCGGCGAATGGAGAGCAGGTGTACAAACCCCGTCCGCCTGCTTGCGTCGATCGTGATCTTATGGCCGTTCAGATCCAGTTTTTGGTTGCATATCACATTGATAGGAACATCATCAATGCCCACCGTGTAATTGATGTTTTCCATCAGCTTGAGATCTCTTGAATCGGACGAACGGAGCTGGGACTCAAACGACTTATAGTTCCTAATTTCAGCCTGTGTGTAAGATGTACCGTCCGCCGCGCTCGCCGTCACGCCCATGGCGGGTACGAGGGAGAGCAGCATCACCAGCGTCAGAAGCAGACTGGTCATTCGTTTTCTCATGTTTTTTCTTCCTCCTTCATAGAAAGAATTTGTTGTGCGCCGCGTTTTTGTCCCCGGCTCGCGGCCGCCGAGTAAAAGGTAGGCGTTCCTTCGGATCTGCCCCACCTCCTAAAGCGGAGCCACGGCGAAGGTCGTGCCCTTCGCGCCGTGGACACCGGGCGGCGCTCTGTTGGCCGCCGCCCGAGGCATGGACGGCTTTCCGTCACCGTCGCTCTCCCGGTCCCGCGCCTGTGTGCGGGGGCGAAGGAAGGAAAATAGCTTCTTCATCCCGTGTCACCCCCTGCCGTCAGAGCGCGAAAAGGCGCGCCCTGTCCGAAAACACTTCGGGCAGGCCGCGCCTGTTGACGATATATGAGGGCAGCAGAAAAGGACAGACTTACTCTGTCTGTCTGTCTGTCTGTCTGTCTGTCTGTCTGTCTGTCTAATTATGGGGGAAAATCTCATGTTGTCAACCCCTTTTTTGCAGATGTTTCAAGGGCTTCGCGCTTTTGCGCTTCCGTTCAGACGCCTCGAAAAAGCGGTCTTGCGCGGCGCTGTCCTCGCCCTTCCTGCCGGACGCTTCGCCGCCTCGCCACACCCCGAAGCCCGGACAATTCAGCGCCCCGGCAAACGGGTATGGTTAGATACAATAAGTCTACCATAGACCCCTCCGCAATTCAAGGTTTTTGTGTGAATCCCCTGTATCTTTTTCGGGAACGGGTTAAAAAAATCCGGCTTTTTTCGCCGCGAGACAAACATTTCTCCGAAAATCTGGCCAAAACGCCCTGTTCGGATTGTAGTATGGGTAGAGGGGGAAATACGGGGGTACGAAGTAGTCAGCAAGCACAGCAAGCGAGTACCCGCTTGCGGATTTTGCGCTGTTCAGGTCCCTTGCCCGAACAGTCAAAATTGCTTGCTGGGATATCCCAGACCCTTATGAGAAACGGAGGCTGCCCATGGCGAACCGAAAGCGGAATATTCAGATGAAATTCTATGTGACGGAGGAGGAAAAACGGCTCATAGATGAAAAGATGGCGCAGCTCCCCACACGGCGGTACGGCGCGTATCTGCGGAAGATGGCGATAGACGGGTATATCATCCAGCTTGACACCACGGATATCAAGCGGATGAACGCTGCCCTGTCCGCCATCGGCCGGAACATCAACCAGATCGCCAAGCGGATCAACGCGGGAGGCGGCGCGTACAAAGCGGATATGCAGGAGATACAGGAGAGGCTGGATGAGATATGGCAGTTACAAAGACGCATCCTATCAAGTCAACGCTGAAAGCGGCCATTGACTATATCTGCAACCCGGAAAAGACGGACGGAAAACTGCTTGTATCCTCCTATGGCTGCGCCGCTGAGACCGCGGATATCGAATTTGCCTGGACCCGCCGCCACGCCATCGACAAGGGAACGAACCTGGGCCGCCACCTGATCCAAGCCTTTCAGCCTGGGGAGGTCACGCCGGAGCAGGCCCATGAGATCGGCATGGAACTGGCAAGGGAGATCCTGGGCGGCAGGTATGAGTTCGTCCTGACCACCCACATAGACCGGGATCACGTCCATAACCACCTGATCTTCAATGCCGTCAGCTTTGCGGATCATAAACACTACCATTCCAACAAGCGCAGCTATCACTTCATCCGCCGCACCTCAGACCGGCTCTGCAAGGAGCACGGTCTGTCCGTCATCATCCCCGGACAGGACAAGGGCAAAAGCTACATCGAGCATCAGGCGGAGCGCACCGGCACCAGCTATAAGGCGAAGCTGCGCGCCGCCATCGACCGGCTGCTGCCCGGCTGCCATGATTTGGAGGAGCTGCTGGTACGGTTGCAGCGGGAGGGCTACGAGCTCAAGCGGGGCAAATACATTTCCGCCAGAGCGCCGGGGCAGGAACGGTTCACAAGGCTAAAGACCCTGGGCGCAGACTACGCCGAGGCCGCCCTGACCGCACGGATGGCCGGACGCGCCAGACCCTCCCGCCAGCCAAAGCAGCGCGGTGGCAGGGTCAGCCTGCTCATAGATATTCAGAACAACATCAAGGCCCAGCAGAGCGCGGGCTACCGCCATTGGGCGACCATCGAGAATCTGAAGCGCATCGCCGAAACCAGCAACTTCCTGACGGAGCACGGCATCGGCAGCATGGAGGAGCTGACAGAGCGCTGCGAGGCTGCGTCCGCCTCCGCCGCCCGGCTGAAAGCGGAGCTGCGGGAGACCGGGGCGCGGATCGAGGAGCTGACGCTGAAAATGAAGCACGTCGCCGCCTACCGTCAGCTCAAGCCAATCTACGACCGCTATCAGGCGTCGAAGGACAAAGAGAAGTTCCTGCGGGGCTATGAGAGGGAGATCATTCTCTTTGAGGCCGCCGCCAGAGAGTGCAAGCGCCTGGGCGCCGTGCCCCTGCCGTCCGCGGAGCGGATGCAGACCGAAATGGACGCGCTCACCGCCCGAAGGGCGGCGCTGACCGCCGAGCGTCAGAAGGCACGGCGGGAGGAGCAGGACTACGCCGCCGTGCGCCGGAACGTGGAGGAGTTCCTGTCCCCGCCCCGGCAGGCGCCGGCACGGCAGAAGGATATGGAGCTGGAATGACCCCTGGGACAAACTTTTTGCCGCGATCTGCGTTTTCCCCTGGGCTTTTGCCGAAACGTCAGATATAATGAAGATACAAACGATTTTGAAGGAGGCGAACCCCATGACAAGAGGCGAGGCCTTAAAAGACTTTTTCCGCAAGACCATCCTGCCGGTGGCGTCGGCCGCGCTGCTGTACTGCATCTTCCGCTCCGCCTGCGTAAAGAACGGGGAGCTGGATTATCTCTGGCTCTGGATCCTCTGCGGGCTGCCGTTTGGGATCTGGCGGCTGCGGCTCTGGATCATACCGGGCGGCGGCTCTCTGGGCGGCGGGATCGCCCTGTTCCTTCTGAACTTCGTCTTTGCCGGCCTTATCGGCGGCTGCGTCCTTTTCTGGCGGCTGCTGGTGGCGGCGTGGTATGTGCCGCTGACGCTGTTCCGCCTGCTGACGGCGGGCTGTGAGTGTATCATCACCGAGGATTAGGCCCGCGCTATGGAAATGTGGAAAACGGCCGCTTTGCCGATGGAAAAGCCATTCACCGCCTAATGGAAAAGGACAGGCCTTTCCCACAGGACGGCAAACCGCTTTCCCACAGCGCCGCCCGGCTTGGCCGTTTGCCCACAGTCCCACAGCGCCTACGGCTG
>UMKD01012055.1_pt1 | contig 11558 bp, 13 predicted proteins | sample 1966221 | NCBI WGS metagenome assembly UMKD01 (sample SAMEA4836167, study PRJEB28245) | human gut metagenome | biome: gut microbiome; material: fecal sample | place: Denmark | collected 2008
AGGAAAGAGAAGCTTATATGAACGCTAAAAAAGAAAAATAAGAATTGGTATTGAAATATCAAGCTATGGGGTAGGTGCTCCATAGCTTTTTCATTTTCTTTCCTCAGGTTTACAAAAAAGAGCTTTTGTGTTAGAATGTTGAAATACAAGAAAATTATATTGAAATAAAAAGAAAATGAAGTTGTTTTCAAGATAAAGGAGGGATGGAAATGAAATGTATTATTACAGTATTGGGAACAGATAAAGTGGGAATTATTGCAAAAGTCTGTACTTATCTATCTGAAGTAAATATAAATATTTTGGATATTTCTCAAACGATTATCGGGGGATATTTTAATATGATGATGATTGTAGATATAACAGAAACTACTAAAAAAATAGAAGAAGTGAACGAAGAGCTTCTAAAGATTGGTAAAAAGATGGGAGTTATTATTACGACACAACATGAAGACATTTTTAACTGTATGCATCGAGTGTAATGGAGAGAAAAAACTAGGAGGACAATATGATTTCCAGAGTAGAAATTCAGGAAACAAATCGTATGATAGCAGAAGCAAAATTGGATGTAAGAACGATTACCATGGGAATTAGTCTGATCGACTGTGCAGATCCTGATGTGGAAAAATTTAATGAAAAAATTTATAAAAAAATAACCAGCTATGCGAAAGATTTGGTAAAAGTCGGAGATGATATTGCAAAGCAATTCGGAATTCCGGTAGTAAACAAAAGAATATCGGTAACCCCCATAGCCATTGCTGCAGCCTCTTGCAAAACGGATTCCTATGTAAGTATCGCCGAGACTTTGGATAGAGCTGCAAAAGATTGTGGAGTTAATTTTATAGGAGGCTTTTCAGCCTTAGTTCAAAAAGGATGTACCCCGTCGGATATTCTTCTTATGAAATCTATTCCGGAGGCTATGAATATAACAGAGCATGTATGTTCTTCTGTCAATGTTGGAACTTCTCGAAATGGACTGAATATGGATGCGATCAAAATGATGGGAGAAATTATTAAAGAAACAGCGGAGCTGACTCAAGACAGAGATGGAATTGGTTGTGCGAAGTTAGTTGTCTTCTGTAATGCCGTGGAAGATAATCCGTTTATGGCAGGGGCTTTTCATGGAGTGGGAGAAGCAGACTGTGTCATCAATGTAGGAGTTAGCGGTCCCGGGGTTGTCAAGAGAGCTTTGGAAGAAGTGAGAGAGGGAGATTTTGAAATGCTTTGTGAAACTGTTAAAAAAACGGCATTTAAGATTACCCGTGTGGGACAAATTGTAGCACAGGAAGCTGCGAGAAGATTAAAAGTTCCTTTTGGAATTATTGATCTATCCTTAGCACCTACACCGGCAGTTGGAGACAGTGTCGGGGAAATTTTTCAAGAAATGGGTTTGGAATGTGCCGGAGCTCCGGGAACAACGGCAGCCCTTGCAATTTTAAATGATAATGTAAAAAAAGGAGGAGTTATGGCTTCTTCCTATGTTGGAGGATTAAGTGGAGCTTTTATTCCGGTGAGTGAAGATCATGCTATGATAGAGGCGGTGGAACGAGGTGCTCTCAGTTTGGAAAAATTAGAAGCAATGACTTGTGTATGTTCTGTCGGATTAGATATGATTGCCATTCCGGGAGATACTTCAGCATCCACAATTTCAGGTATTATTGCTGATGAAGCCGCAATAGGAATGGTGAATCATAAAACAACAGCTACGAGATTGATTCCCGTTGTTGGAAAAACAGTGGGAGAGCAAGTTGAATTTGGAGGACTTTTGGGTCGAGCTCCCATCATGAGAGTAAATTCTTTTAGCTGTGAAAAGTTTATTCGTCGAGGGGGACGAGTTCCTGCTCCTATTCACAGTTTTAAAAATTAAGAATTTACTTTAGAAATGAGATATGTTACAATGAAAAGCAATATTAACTTGGGAGGAAAAAAGAATGATAGGAATTGGAATTGTAGGTTTGCCAAATGTTGGAAAATCTACTTTATTTAATGCAATTACAAAAGCGGGAGCGGCGGAAGCGGCAAACTATCCCTTTTGTACGATAGAACCAAATGTCGGAATGGTAACCGTTCCGGATGAAAGGCTGCAAGCTTTGGCGGAGATTATTCAACCGCAGAGAATCGTAGCGGCGACGGTAGAGTTCGTGGATATTGCAGGACTTGTGAAAGGAGCGGCTCAAGGAGAGGGCTTGGGAAATAAATTTCTATCCAATATTCGTTCTACAGCAGCTATTTGTCAAGTAGTAAGATGTTTTGAAGATGAGAATGTGGTACACGTAGACGGTTCTGTCGATCCGATTCGAGATATTGAGGTTATTAACACGGAATTGATTTTTGCGGATTTGGAAACAGTGGATAAAGCAATCGAAAAACACAAAAAATTAGCTCAGAATAAAATAAAAGAATCTGTGGAATTGATGTCGGTACTTCCTAAGGCGAAGGCACATTTGGAAAGTTTTCAACTGCTGAAAACTTTTTCTTTCAGCGAAGCGGAGAAGGCTCTCTTGAAAAATTATCAACTTTTAACTCTAAAACCTATGATTTTTGCCGCAAATGTCGCAGAAGATGATTTGGCGGAGGGAAATTCCTATGTGGAAAAAGTAAAGGAGTATGCAGAAAAAATGGGATCGGAAGTGGTCATTGTATCTGCGAAAGTGGAAGCGGAACTGCAAGAAATGGATGAAGAAAGCAGACAGGAATTTTTGGAATCCTTAGGAGTGAAAGAAGCGGGATTAAATCGTCTGATTCGAGCCGGATTTAAACTTTTAGGTCTACAAACTTATTTTACGGCGGGAGTCAAGGAAGTCAGAGCGTGGACCATTCATATTGGAGATACGGCTCCAAAGGCTGCGGGGGAAATTCATACAGATTTTGAAAAAGGATTTATTCGAGCGAAAGTGGTATCTTATCAAGATTTTATTCAATACAAAGGTTGGAAGGGTGCACAGGAAGTTGGAGTTCTTCGATTGGAAGGAAAAGAGTATACGGTACAAGACGGAGATTTGATGGAATTTTTATTCAATGTTTAAAAATATACTTGACAATACATAAAAAACCTTGTAGAATATTTGGGTATAGAATTCAAGAGTGTGTAGAGGAGGTAGAGAAATGGCAGTACCTAAGAAAAAGACTTCAAAGGCAAAAAAGAACATGAGAAGATCTCATCATGCATTGGCAGGAATCAGCTTATCTATTTGTAGCAAATGTGGAGCACCTAAGAGACAACACAGAGTTTGTTTGGAATGTGGAGATTACAACGGAAAACAAGTTCTTGCAGCGGAAGCGGAATAATAAAAAAGTGAGAGCAAGAGTATTCTTGCTTTTTTCTTGTTTAAAAAATAACATACGTTTTTTAATTTTGATATTAAAACATATCTTTTTTGTAATTTTTCTTGTATAATATGAAGTAAAGTAAAAATACAAGGAGGCATCCATGAAGATTGCGTTAGATGCTATGAGTGGAGATTATGCTCCCCATTCCACAATAGAGGGAGCAGTGTTATTTACAAAGGAGATAACAGAAACGGAAATTATTTTAGTGGGCAAAGAAGAAGTGATTGAAGAAGAACTGAAAAAATACAAGTATGACAGAAGCAGAATTCAGGTGTATAATGCCAGAGAAGTCGTAGAAATGACGGATCACCCGATAGAAGCGATAAAAACGAAGAAAGATTCTTCTATGAATGTTGCTTTGGATTTGGTAAAACAGGGAAAGGCGAGTGCCTGTGTTTCTTCCGGAAATACAGGAGCTCTTTTGAGTGCGAGTCAGCTGAAATTAAAAAGAATCAAAGGAGTATTACGACCTGCCATCGCTTCTGTATTTCCTTCCAAACATGGACAGATTGTGATGTTGGATTTGGGAGCGACTTCGGATTGCAAGGCGGAATATTTAAATCAATTTTCCAGCTTGGCTTCCAAATATGCAGAATTACTATTGGGAATCGAGAAACCCAGAGTCGGACTTTTGAATATTGGAGAAGAAGTGGGAAAGGGAAATGAGTTAACACGAGAAGCTTATACTTTGTTGCAACAAAATAAAAGCATTCACTTTATCGGAAATATTGAGGCAACTCAAATGTTGGAAGGAGGAGTGGATGTTGTTGTCACAGACGGATTTACCGGAAATATGGTATTAAAAACAGCAGAAGGAACTGCAAAATTGATTACCTCCTTTTTAAAAGAGATGATACGGGAAAGTATTTTATCAAAAATCGGGGCTTTGTTCTTACGGAAAACCTTTATGCATTTGAAAGAGAAAATGGATTCTTCGGAGTATGGTGGAGCAATTTTCTTAGGTTTACATAATATTTCTATCAAAGCACATGGAAATTCAAATGCGAATGGAATTAAAAATGCCTTGAAAGTAGCGGATAAATTTAGTAAAATAAATCTGATAGAACAACTAAAGAAAGTAATAGAGGAGGAAACAAATTGAAAAGTGTGGGAATAAAGGGTTTGAGTTCTTATGTTCCGGAAAGAATTATGACAAATTTTGAATTTGAAAAAATAATAGATACTTCAGATGAATGGATTCGAACAAGAACAGGAATTGAAGAGAGAAGATTTGCTTCTCCTGAACAGGCAACCTCAGATTTATGTTATGAGGCAACACAAAAATTATTGGCAACCATGAAAATGGATCCTCAAGAAATCGATTTTATTATGGTATGTACCTGTACTCCGGATTATCCGGTTCCCAGTACAGCCTGTGTCTTACAAAGTAAATTAAATTTATCGGGAGTTCCGGCAGTTGATATCAATGCAGCTTGTAGTGGATTTATGTATGGACTGGCAATGGCAACCTCCATGGTACAAACCGGATTATACAAAAATGTTTTGGTAATTGGGGCGGAAACCTTATCCAGAATTATGGATATGCAAGATAGAAATACCTGTGTATTATTTGGAGACGGAGCTGCTGCCGCCATCATAGGAGAAGTGGAAGAAGGGAGCGGTATTTTAGCGACTCATTTGGGAGCAGAGGGAGAAGATGAGGGAATTCTTCAAATTCCCGGAGGAGGATCCAGGTATCCTTCTACTTTAGAGAGTGTCCATGCCAAGAAACAATTTGTGCAAATGAAAGGACAAAATGTCTATAAATTTGCAGTGCATGCTTTGCCGGAAGCGACTTTGGCTGCTTTGAAGAAGGCAAAGCTGGAAGCTTCTCAAGTGGCACGTTTCTTTCCACATCAGGCAAATTTGAGAATTATTGAAGCGGCGGCAAAACGAATGAATGTGTCTTCGGATAAATTCCATGTCAATTTACATAAGGTAGGAAATACTTCCGCCGCTTCCGTCGGATTGGCACTTGCCGATGCTTTGGAAAAAGGAATGGTAAAAAAAGGAGATTATATTGCTCTGACAGGATTCGGAGCGGGCTTGACCTATGGTTCTGTTGTTATGAAATGGGCATATTAAAGCATAATAAAAGGAGGAAGTTATGGGAAAAGTGGCTTTTGTTTTTCCGGGTCAGGGAACACAGTATGTTGGCATGGGAAAAGATTTATATGAAAAAAGTCCGAAAGCGAAAGAAGTAATGGATACAATGTTTCAAAGTTTAGACTTTGATTTGAAATCCATTATGTTTGAAGGAACTGCAGAAGATTTGAAACAAACGAAGTATACACAACCTGCGATTGTTGCTTTCAGTTTAACTTTACTGGAATTGGTAAAAGAAAAAGGGATAAAGGCGGATTATGTGGCAGGACATTCAGTCGGAGAATATGCTGCCTATGGAGCTGCGGGAATGCTGTCTTTAGAGGAAGCGATTCGTTTAACTGCAGCCAGAGGGCAAATTATGAATGACGTTTCTGAAAAAGTAAGAGGAACAATGGCAGCTGTGTTAGGAATGTCAGCGGAGAAGATTCAAGAAGTTCTGTCTCGTGTCGAGGGAGTTGTGGAGGCCGTTAATTTCAATGAGCCGAATCAAACCGTCATTGCCGGAGAAAAAGCGGCGGTGGAAGCAGCTTGTCTGGCTTTGAAAGAAGCAGGAGCAAGAAGGGCACTTCCTTTAGCGGTTTCGGGTCCCTTTCATTCTTCTTTGATGAAAGAAGCGGGAGAAAAATTGAAAGAAGAAGCGGAAAAATATCATTTTTCTATGACGGATATTGGATTGGTTGCCAATACGACGGCAGAGGTTCTGACATCAGTAGAAGAAGTGAAAGATGAGATTTATCATCAAAGTTTCGGTCCTGTATATTGGGTAAAAACAATTGAGTATTTGGCAGCGACAGGAGTGGATACAATTTATGAAATTGGTCCAGGAAAGGTATTATCCGGACTAATTAAGAAAATAAACAGAGAAATTACGGTAAAAAATATAGAAACACTTGAAGAAATTGAAAATCTAATGTAAAATACAGATATATTATTAAAAAATTAGGAGGAAAAAATGTTAGATAAAATTAGAGAAATTGTAGTAGAACAATTAGGAGTGGAACCTGAACAAGTGGTAATGGAAGCTAGTTTCACAGAAGATTTAGGAGCAGATTCTTTGGATACGGTAGAATTGATTATGGCTTTCGAAGAAGAATTCGGAGTGGAAATTCCTGATACAGAAGCAGAAAAAATCAAAACAATCAAAGATGTAGTAGATTATATAGAAGCTCACCAATAAAAATAAGAAAAAGAATAGAATATAGAGAAGGGGGGTACAAAAAATCCCCCTTTCTTTGTAGAAAGAGAGGAAAAGATGAAACGAGTTGTTGTAACCGGTTTAGGAATGATTTCTCCTTTGGCAAACAATGTGGAAGAGTCTTGGGAAAGATTACTAAATGGAGAATGTGGAATTTTGAAAATTCAATCTTATGATGCTTCGGAAATGCCTGTACAAATTGCGGCGGAAGTAAAAAATTTTAATCCTATGGACTTTGGAATTGAGAAAAAAGAAGTGAAAAAATTAGCAAGAAATACACAATTTGCGATTGCCGCTTCCAAAATGGCATTGGAAGACTCCGGATTATCTTTAGAAACAATGAACTCTTTTGATATTGGGGTCGTCATTTCTTCCGGGATTGGGGGAATGGAAATTTTTGAAGAACAACATAAAAATATGTTGGATAAAGGAATAAAAAGAATTTCTCCTTTTACCATTCCGGCGATGATTTCCAATATGGCAGCGGGAAATGTTGCGATTTATTTAGGCTTGCAAGGACCTAATAAATCCGTTGTGACAGCTTGTGCCTCCGGAACAAATTCCATCGGAGAAGCCTTTGAAGAAATCAAGCTTGGAAAGGCGAAAGTAATGTTGGCAGGAGGAACGGAAGCAGCGATTACTTCTTTTGCACAAAATGCTTTTGCCAATATGAAAGCTCTTTCGGATACACATAATGAAGAACCGCAGAAAGCATCCAGACCTTTCAGCAAGGATAGAGACGGTTTCGTGATGGGAGAAGGAGCGGGAATTTTAGTCTTGGAAGAGTTGGAACATGCAAAGGCGAGAGGGGCTAAAATCTATGCGGAAATGGTAGGATATGGAAGCAGTTGTGATGCCTATCATATCACAGCACCTTATGAAAGCGGAGCGGCTGCGGCTCACGCTATGACTATGGCAATGGAAGAAGCGGGAGTGAAGCCGGAAGAAGTGCAATATATCAATGCACATGGAACTTCCACTCCGGCAAATGATAAAACCGAGACCAGAGCTATCAAGGTTGCTTTTGGAGAAGAACAGGCAAAGAAACTTTGGATTTCTTCTACGAAGGGTGCCTTAGGACACGGTTTGGGGGCTGCAGGAGGATTGGAAGGAGTTATTCTTGCCAAAGTGTTGGAAACAGGTATCGTACCTCCTACCATTAACTATGAAACTCCGGATGAAGAATGTGATTTGGATTATGTTCCGAATGTGAAGAGAGAAGGAGATATTCAAGCGGCAATGTCGAATTCTTTAGGTTTCGGAGGGCATAATGCAGTGATTTTGATGAAAAAATATCAAGCCTAGGTGAGTGCAGTGGGCAGAAATTTAGTAGACTTGGAACATAACATCAACTACTACTTCAATGATAAAAATCTTTTAAAGAATGCTCTCATTCATCGTTCTTTCGGAAATGAGCACAGAACTTATAAAAATATTAACAATGAAAGACTGGAACTGCTGGGAGATGCAGTTCTGGGTCTTGTCGTTGCCGAATATCTATATCAGAAATATCCGAAAGAAAAAGAGGGAGTATTGGCAAAAATTAAATCTATGGCTGTCAGCGAACCCGTGTTATCCGGTGTGTCGAGAAAGCTGCATATTGGAGATTATCTCCTGCTGAGCAAGGGAGAAATTGTGACAGGGGGAAGAGATCGAAATTCTATTTTAGGAGATGCCTTTGAGGCAATTTTAGGTGCTATTTATTTAGATAGCGGTTTTTTTGCCGCAAAAGAGTATGTTCTCTTTCATTTGAAAGAAATTATCGACCATATTGATGATTTTGAAGAAATTTTAGATTTTAAAACGATATTACAGGAGCATTGTCAAAAAAAATTTAAAGAAATTCCAAAATATACTCTTTTGGGAGAAGAGGGACCGGATCATCGAAAATTGTTTGAAATGCAGGTGCAGATTCAAGATAAGGTTGCAAGAGCAAAGGGGAACAATAAAAAAATAGCGGAGCAAAAAGCGGCAAAGAAATTATGCAAAGAAATGGGAGTCAGTATTCTATGAAGCATTATAATATTCCTATTTTTATTAGTCACTTTGGTTGTCCCAATCATTGCGTGTTTTGCAATCAACAAAAAATCAACGGACAGGAAACGGATATTCGAGTGGAAGACATTCATCGAATTGTCAGAGAGTATTTAAAAACTCTGCCAAAAAAATCAGAAAAAGAAGTTGCCTTTTTTGGTGGAACTTTTACAGGGCTTTCTATGGAGTTGCAAAGAGAGTATTTGGAAACTTTGCAGGAATACATGGAAAGAGGGGATATTCAAGGCATTCGATTGTCAACACGTCCGGATTATATTCGAAAAGAGATATTAGAGCAACTTAAGAAGTATGGTGTCAAGGCGATTGAATTAGGAATTCAGTCCTTAGATGAGGAAGTATTACGAAAAAGTGACAGGGCATACTCGGAAACAGAGGTATTGGAGAGTATAAGACAAATTCAGAACTATGGGTTTGAAGTGGGAGTTCAGCTCATGGTAGGCTTGCCGGCTTCCAACTTGGAAAAAGAAATAAGAACGGTCAAAACTTTGATTGCCTGTCGACCGGATACGGCACGAATTTATCCCACATTGGTATTGGCGGATACAGAGTTGGAAAAACAATATCGAAGGGGGGAATATCAGGCTCTTTCCTTAGAAGAAGCTGTTGAACGAAGTCGTATTTTATATTGTTACCTGGAAGAGGCGGGAATTCGAACCATACGTCTGGGTTTACAGGCAAGTGAGGAATTGAGTCAAGAAAATACGATGATAGCGGGACCTTATCATCCCGCTTTTCGAGAATTGGTGGAAACGGAAATTTCCTATGTCTTTTTGAAACGGATTTTTGAAAGGGAAGGAGTACAGAAGGTGTTCTGTTCGGAGATGGAAGTTTCCAGAATGATAGGTTGGAAGAAGAAAAATAAAGAGCGTTTTGGAGAAAAATTTCAAGTAAGTATTCAGAAACAGCTATTGCCGGGAGAAATTTTGATTGCCGGGAAGCGATATTCCAGAGAAGAAAGAATAAGGAGGAATCTCAATGTGGGAATTTCTATGGACTTCTGATTTGTTTTATCATAAAGTGGCTGTCTTTCGAGAAGCTAAGCTTTGGGATTTACGCATAGAAGAAAAAAAGAAACTGCTGAGAAACGGTTTGTATGTGGCGAAAAAAGAAAGAGAAGATTTTCTTTTTTTGTCCAATGGGTTAAAAGTGTTTTGTTCCGAAGCTTTTCCGAAGGGGCAGGAGAAAATTGTACAAGTTCTGCAAGAAGAACGGGAGGGAAAGTTGGCGGAAGTCAGTCAAAAGATTGAAATGACAACCCCCTACTTTGTTTTTTTTCCTTACGAAAGAGGCGTACACCTTTCAAGAAAGATTCAAGAAAAGGAGGAGAGAGAAAGACTGGAAAACATTTTTCAGCCGTATCGGGAAAGAGCTTCCTTTTTGATTCGAACGGAAGCAAAAGGGCAACAAGAAGAGACTTTAAAAGAAGAAATTCAAAAAATGCTGAAAGAATGGGAGCAGATTCAAAAAAAAGCCTTTGAGCTGAGAGAGAGAGGAAATTTAAGAACTTCGCTTCCTTGGATGGAAGAATTCTTGGAGCAATACGGCAAAGAGGAATGGAAGTCCTGCTATTGTGAAAATTTTGAATGTCAAGAACTTTTGGAAAAGAATTTATCTTTCTATCAAAAGAGACTGAGGGAATATCATGGGGACATTTCTCTTTGGAAACAGAGAAAACTGGAAGAACAAATTGCACAACTGTGTCAGGAGAAAGTCTATTTACCTTCCGGAGGCTATTTATTTATTGAGAAGACCAAAGCTTGTGTTACCATAGATGTCAATCGCGGACCTGCCGGCTTGCATGCAAGCAATCTGGAAGCGGCAAAAGAAATTCCAAGACAGGTCAGACTTCGAAATCTTGCCGGAATGGTTGTGATTGATTTTATCAGCAATAAAAAATCGGAAGAAAGAAAAGAAATCATAGATACTTTGAAGCGGGAATTTTCAACGGACAATCACTTTCTCACATGGGGAGGCTTCCATGAATTTGACGTCTTTCTTTTTTCAAGACAAAGAAAGGGAAAAGAATTAAGCTCCTATTACGATAAAAATAATGTTTTTTATCAGGTACAATGCTTGGAAAACGAGTGCAAAGAGCTGTTGGAAAAAGGAGAGAATATTCTTTCCGTCGAGGCGGAAAAAAATATATTACAGGAGTGGAAAAACTCCAGCCAATGTGGTATAAAAGATAGTATAGAACTTATGTGCAAAGACGAAAAAACGGAAAAAAAATCTTTTAATATAAAAATAAAGTGAGGAGATATGAGAGTAGGAATTTATGCAGGAAGTTTTGATCCTATAACCAAGGGGCATCAGGATATTATTCGGAGGGCTTTAAACATTGTGGATCGTTTGATTGTATTGGTCGTGAATAATCCCAACAAAAAATATTGGTTTCATATTGATGAAAGAGAAGAGATGATTTTGGAAAGTATGGAAAGTCAGTATCGAGATAGGATTGAGATTCATAGATATGAGGGTTTGCTTGTCGATTTTATGAAAGAGAGAGGAGTGAACTTATTAATTCGAGGATTGCGAGCTGTTTCCGATTATGAGTATGAAATGTGCTATGCTTTTACCAATAAGGAGCTGTCTCAAGGAAAGGCGGAAACAATTTTTATCCCCGCCTCCAGAGAATATATGTATTTAAGTTCCAGCGGTGTGAGGGAAATTGCAATCAATCAAGGAGATATCAGTGCCTATGTCGATAAGGGATTGGAAGAAAAGATAAAGTTGAGGGCGAAAGAATTGGTGAAATAATTCATGGCAAAAATAAAATCTGTGTATTATTGTACGGAATGCGGGTATCAATCTGCAAAATGGTTGGGGAGATGTCCTTCTTGTCAGGAATGGGGTACTTTTGAGGAAGAAGTGGCTC
>UMKD01051689.1_pt1 | contig 11553 bp, 9 predicted proteins | sample 1966221 | NCBI WGS metagenome assembly UMKD01 (sample SAMEA4836167, study PRJEB28245) | human gut metagenome | biome: gut microbiome; material: fecal sample | place: Denmark | collected 2008
CTTTCTTTTTGTTCCCTTTAATTAGCCATGAACTGCTTAATTCCCTGGGATTTTGCACCCGGGTTGTCGTTTCCATAACCTTCCATCAGGTTGATTACGCCCCAGACACCAAGACCGGCACCGATTGCAACGACCAGTGTCTGAAGGATATTGATTGCACTACTAAAAAAAGCCATAATCAAATGTATGAACAAACGCTTTTTCTTATGGTCTGTAAGCGTTTGGCTCTACTCCTTTCCCTTTTATTCAGACCTTTTTGTACCCTTATCAGTAGTAGCAGGGTGCTCGAATTCTTTCTTTCATATCAGTCCTCACCTTCCTCAGCTTCAATCACTGATACGTCTTCTTGTGTTACAGTTACTTCATACATTTCAAATTCTGTATCTTCCGACAGCACCAGTCGGTGTGCCAGATATTTTTCGACATCAAACGCATTGTTCTTATTAAAATCGGCAAGCTCTTTGTACCGTTTATGCTTTGTGATGTCATATTTGTTGCTTAAAAACGGCCGGACTCCTCGAAGCTGTAAGATACATTTTTCTCCATCCATGACCGCCAGCTCATCTCTACTCATCAGTTCTTTTCCTGTCTTTTGATAGTTCAGCCCATAGGACCGGTTGCTGCCTCTGGTGTCTGATGTGTTGTAAAGATCAATGGTTTCCTTTCCCAGGGTTTCTGATATTTCTTTCAGTGTGGAACTTTCCTTTCCGCCAAGGAAAAGAACAGTGTCACAGTTACCTGTGATCGTCTCTGCAGCATCCTTATAGATGGTTTTCAGCTGAGATTGTGACTGCAGAATGATAGAAGCGGAGATTTCCCTGCTTCGGATCGTAGCAATCAATTTGTCGAATTTTGGAATCTGTCCGATATTGCTGAACTCATCAAGAAGCAGCCGTACATGATAGGGAAGACTGCCTCCATGCTCATCATCCGCTTTATCACAAAGCAGGTTAAAGAGCTGGGTGTACATGATCGCTACCACAAAGTTGAATGTGTCATCGGTATCACTGATGATGACAAACATAGCTGTTCTCTGATCACCGATCATATCCAGTTCCATTTCGTCATACGACATGATTTCTCTTAGCTCCTGAATATCAAATGGTGCGAGTCTGGCACCACAGGAAATCAAAATCGATTTTGCAGTTTTGCCGGCAGCAAGCTTGTACTTGCGATATTGCCTTACTGCAAAGTGTTCCGGATTTTCTGCTTCCAGTTCTTCAAACAATTCATCCACTGCATTTTTAAATTCTTCATCATCCTCCCTGGTCTCACTGGCATTGATAAATTCCAGCAAAGTAGAAAAGTTCTGTTCTTCCTCTGGTGCCTCATACCAGATGTATCCGATCAGTGCAGAATACAAAAGACGCTCGGCCTTGACCCAGAAATCTTCAGTTGATTTTTCGCCCTCACCCTTGGTATTTGCGATAATGGTATTGACCAGCTTCAAGATGTCTTTTTCACTCCGGATATAATGGAACGGATTGTAATGCATGGACTTTTTAAAGTTGATCGTATTTAATACCTTGATCCGGTATCCTCCATTTACCAGCATCTTCCCGCATTCAACGATGATCGTTCCCTTCGGATCAGTGACCACATAGGACACGTGATCCGTCATCTGCATAAGATTGGGTTTTACATAGAATCTTGTCTTTCCGGATCCGGAACCACCGATGACGATCACATTCTTATTTCTGGCATACTTTGGGGCTTTTGGCCGGCTGTTCATGGTCAGACGTTCCGTTTCTGTGAGGATGACATTGTTTTCAAAGACCGGATCCATAAAGGGTTCGATGTCTTTTCTGTTTCCCCATCTTGCAGATCCATACTCCACACCCTGCCGGAACTTCTTTGCATTTTTAGAACGATAGTAGACCACCAGTTTTAATGCACCTGCAACCAGAACACCTACTGTAAGATCCTGCAAAACGATACTTGGCAGCCAGCTTAAAAATGCCAGTCGGAAATTGACTAACATCACGCCAAGTCTCTGGACCATGTTTTCTCCCAGGCAATGCCGGTACAGCCAGGATCCTTTATCTGCTACATAGAAGATAAAGAAATATGGGAGATTTAAGATCACCAGCCGTTTGACCTGGATCTTCTGTAATTTCTCCCGGATCATCGTTCCTGACCTCTGGATTTTTGTCTCTGCTTCACACGCTGGCGGTGCTTTGCTTTTCTTTCTACAGATTTCTGCAGTTTCTTTCTGACAGATGGTTTCTTCACCTGTTTCTTTTTCAGTTCCACTCCGGCATATTCCCGGAAAGCCGCTGTCATCACATCCACATCTTTGGCCTTAAAGAAGACCAGATATTTCGGTGGATCCGCACCGACCTCTTTTTTCAGGCTGTAATCAATCCCGTACTTTCTTGCCACACGGTCAAAGGATTTGATATTTTCATCTGTGATCTTTATGTTGGAAAGCTGTACTCCCTGTGCATTCAGCTGCTTGATGGTCTGCTTTCCATGTGGCTTTTTCTTTTCAATCTTTTTTCGGGCTTTTTCCCTTCCTTTCTCCTGGGCCCGTCCGGTCTTTTCAGCCATTTTCACCTGCGTTGCTTTCTGTTTCCTCCGGTTGTCCATTTCCAGGAACTTCCGAAGGGCTGCTTTTAGCACACTGGCAGTGATCTTGACTCCCTGGATGCTCAGGCTGATCACTTTCTGATTTACTTCTTCCTGCAATTACCCACGTCCTTTCTTTCCTTTCATTTCAGAATGAAGACGGGCAATACAATATCCGATGCATGGAACATGTTTTCCATACGGACAGCCCCCACATGGTGTTGTTTTTACTGCTTTTTTCTTTTCCGGAAGCAGATAGTGGCACTGTTTCAAGCTACAGCCTTTCTTTTTGCCTCCCCACCAGTAACAGTACTTGCAGGACCATGGCTTTTCTTCGCTGTACTTTCTTCCCTCAATAGCTGCATTTGGTTCTATGATCAGATCTTTATTAGTCTTCATTCTGTTCTTCCTCTTTTCTCATGATTTCTGTCAGTTTTTTCTCTGCCTGACTTCCGGCAGCAATGAGACAATACAAAACTGTAAATATTGCCGCTGCTCCCAGAAGAGCAACAAAAATAATGATATTTCTCATGGTTTCTCCCATCTAAAAAAGCGTCCACAGATTCCTTTCGGTTTCCATGAACGCTCATTCTTATTTAATTAGTGTTTCTTTTTTCTCATAAATGCAAGGGCTCCTGTACCAGTCGCACCAATGCCGAGAAGCATAAACCACAGCCACAGATTGGTGTTATCCCCAGTCTTTGGTGAATCACTGACAGGTTTTCCACCTTCCGGTGTCTTTTCTGCCGGTTTTTTCTCATCCACCATAGTTACATGCTGTACTTCACAGGTATCCTTTACTTCGAATTCCACATCTTTTGCAACCAGATAGCCATCCGGTGCCGTTTCTTCACGGAGAGTGTATTTTCCGATCGGAAGCATTTCGATGTAATGTGCTTTCTCTGTACTGGTCCAGCTTTCCACAACTTTTCCATCCTGATCAAGGATTGTGAGTTTCGCTCCCGGAAGTTCTTTTCCGGCGATATCCTGTTTGGAGATTTTCACCTTCGTCACATCATCCTTCATCTCAACTTTCTGCACATCGCCAGTATCTTTGATCGTGAATTTCACGCTTTCAGCTGTCACATAACCATCGGCAGGTTTTGTTTCAACCAGTGTGTATTCTTTTCCGACAGTCAGCTCACGGATCACATGTGCTTCTTTACCGGAAGTCCATTCATCCACGATATTTCCATCAGCATCTACCACTTTCAGCTTACATCCTGGAAGTTCTTTTCCGGTTGTCAGACTGGATTTGGTAAATTCAACGACGGTTGGCTGATTATCAAAGGTAAAATCATAAGTGACTGTCGGCTGATCTTCACCTGCATACTCAAAGGTAAATTCCTTTACTTCATCGTTGGTTACGAATCCGTCCGGTGCATAGAGCTCTTTTACATAGTAAGTTGCTCCTATTGGAAGATCTGCAACAAATGTGATCTTTCCTTCTTCATCCGTAGATTTCAGCTCAATGATCTCATCGGCTTCGATCAGGACTTTACCTGTTGTCTCAGACTTAATGTCTTCTTTGGCAAATAATCCAAAGATAGCGCCTTCCAATGTACGGTCAGAATCTTTTTCTTTCTTAAGTACATTGACTTCTACTCTCTGGCGGTTGTTCTGCCAGTCTTTGTCATAGACTACAACTGGTGTATTCTGATCCACGTAAGTCAGATCTACATGACGGATCTCACCATCCAGTACATGACCGTAAGCAGTTCCTGTTTCTTTCACATAGTATTTACCAAGTGGAAGATTTTCCAGTTTTGCAATACCGGTTTCATCTGTCTTGATCGTTGCGATCAGTTCATCCTTTTTATAGTAATCGTCACTGACGCCATCGGCAGCCTTAATGTCTTCCTCAGCATAGACTTCAAACGTAACATCTGTCAGTTTTCCGGTTACATAGTTGAAAATGTGTTCCACCACACCTTTGACCTTATCGGCCAGCGTAACAGAATCCAGAAATTCTCCCTTTTTGTTGATGATGAGTTCACCAACCGGTACCTCGTCCTTCATTTCCACTTTCTGAACCTCTCCGGTATCTTTGACTGTGAATGTCACATCATTGGCTACCAGATAACCATGCGGTGCAAACTCTTCATGTAGGGTATAAGTCTCACCCACTTTCAGATATTTGATCACATGCGGTGCATCTTTGGAAGATGTCCAGCTATCTACTACATTTCCATCTTTATCCGTTACTTTCAGATAAGCTCCATCCAGTTCTACACCGGTTGTTGCATCTGATTTTGTGATCTCAACAGTTGTCGGCTGGTTCTTCTTTACGGATTTTAATGTTACTGTCTGTACATCCTGCCCCTGATAAGAAGCATCAAATCTCAGTACTTCATCCGAAGATACGAATCCATCTGGTGCTTTCAGTTCTTTTACATAATAGCTTCCAAGTGGAAGATCCAGTGTACATGCTGCCTGACCTTTTTCATCAGAAGTCATTTCCTGTAAAAGAGTATCTGCTTTGACGATCACTTTTCCATCTTTCGTCTGAATGTCTTTTGCATTGTAAATACCGAACACTGCTCCGGCTACTGTATTGCCTGTCTCAGCATCCTGTTTTTCGACCGTAATCGACACTTTCTGTCGTTCATCTGTGACAGAGATTTCTTTCTCGATCACTGCGGTATCCTGATCTGCATAAGCAAATTCGACATTTTCCGGCACCGTATTTAACACATAAGTGTCCGGTGCATTCTTCTCTTTGACATAGTATCTGCCAAGTGGAAGATTCTTTACAGTTGCATAACCATCTGTATCCGTTGTAACGGTTGCCACCAGTGCATCCTTTGCAAAGTACAAAGTTCTCTGTCCATCTGCATCTACCTGATGATCGGCAGTATAGATATCCTCTGCCGCATAGACTTCAAATTCAGCACCTGCAAGTCCAGCCATTTCATACTGGAAGTCCTTATCAAATCCCTTTAACACTTCACCCTGTTTATAGATCTTTAACTGACCTTTGACCGGGGCATTGGTATATTCCACATCAATGACTGCATCTCCTGTGACAGGATCGGTCAGATAAGCAGTATCTGTATCAACTGCAACTGTCACATAGTTTTTGGATATTGTGTACCCATCGGGTGCCGTCACTTCCTCAATCCGGTAGTTGCCAGGTTTCAGATTCTTTGGCAGTACCAGGTATCCTTCCTCATTTGTGAAATAGGATTTGTGTACCGTTGGCTTCGGATAGGATGTTGTCTGTTCCACATATTTCTGGTTATCCAGGTCATATACCTTGAATTCTGTATTTGCCAGGAGTACAGATTTCTGTGTTTCTGCATCCTTTTTGATGATCTTTAATTTTGCTTTGAATTCTTTATCCAGAAGCACTCGCCATGTCTGCGGTGTATCCGGATGATTCTCTGTGATCTTCACTATAAAATCATCAACCGGTGCATAGTTGTGTTTGCTTGTGGTTTCTCTTACCACATAAGTTCCATATGGAAGCGGAATCGATCTTGCATATCCTTTTTCATCGGTAAACATTTCTGCCTGGCCATCTGCAGTCAGTACAACTGGTCTGGCTGAGTCAAAATCATAACTTCCATCTGCTTTTACTTTCAGATCACTGACAAGCCATGCTGAAAAACCAACTCCCTGCAGAAGATCTGCATCGGTCTTCCCGTTGTTTGCTGCCTTGATGATCTGAAATGGCTGTTTGATGACAGTTTCTTTACATACAGAAGTTCTTTCTACTGTCGGAACAGTAGCACCTTCGTAAGTACAGTCCACCTCATGTTCTGTCGGATCCAGTACGTATCCCACCGGAGCACTAAGCTCTTTCAGATAATACTTTCCAAGATAGAGATCCGATACAGAAGCTTCGCCATTCTTATCCGTTGTCAGGGATGTGATCAGGCTGTCTTTCTTATGGATCGTTCCGGTTCCTCCATCCGGATGAACAATATCTTCCCTTGCATAAAGGCCATATACTGCACCTTCCAGCGTTGCATCACCCTGTGCTGCATTCCCTGTCTCAGCATCCTGTTTTGCAATGTTGATCTTTGCATTTACACGTTTGTCTGTTACATTTTTGGTCATTGTCTTTCCGATAGCAAGAGTCACATTATAAGACTTTGTATCGATCTGATACCCTGTTGGAACAGAGATTTCTTTCAGATAAACAACTTCCTGTGTTTTCTCCATTGTGAGCTGTGAAGCACCATTCTGATCAGTTGCAGGCATCTCTGCGATCAGCTTTGTATATGCAGCATCGGAATAGATCCCGTACACTGCACCAGCCAGTGCATTTCCTGTATCCTGATCTTTCTTTACAATGGATACTTTGCATTCTTTTGTCCAGGTTACTTTAAAATCTACATATTTCTCATTTCCAACACCCTCACCGAAAACAAGAGCCAGGTCCTGTGTTCCGGATCCTGTTGTGATCTTATAAGCTGAATATTCCTTATCAATACTTCCTTTCATCTTAGAAGAGAAAGTAGCACTGACATTTTCAGCCTGATTAAGTGGTGCTGTCAGATAGAACTTTGTACTACCGGAAATCTCCACATTAGCCCCTGCAGCACTTGTTTTTCCGGTTGTCACATTTACAAGTTTTACACCTTTTGGCAGCTTGAAAGTGATCGTCTGCAGTTTATCCGCTTTGAATGTGATCACACTTGTTCGCTGGCTGTTTCCTTCCACATAAGCCTTTACATTAGATTCGGAAAAGCTCATATCTACAGACGGAATGTCCGGCATATTTACACAATAATTGTAAAGTTCCATTGCCAGGTTCTTTCCTGTTACATTGGTTCCGGATGCCCAGTCACTGGATCCATTTGCATAAGCTGCTGCAAGATGGGTAATGATGAATCTCTTTCCTGCCGGAAAATCCGGATGTTTCTCATCGAAGAAACCATTCTCATCACTTGCTTTTGTTCCGTAATAGCAGACCTTTGCAAGTGTCTTTCCATCGGCAAGTTTCTGGATCGTATAAGTTCCATTTCCCGGTCCTTTTTTCGATGGTTCAACACAGTATGCTGTCGCATTGATGCTTCCCCATTTCACATAATACGGACAAGTCAGATAAGAACCTAATCCATAATCTGCGTAATAGTACCAGGAACCGGCTGTGACTGTGACTGATTTTGTTCCTGTTTCACCGGAAGCAAGCATCATTGGCATATCAAAAGTAATACTTTCGCCTGCTTCAAGATCCGCAAGAGCAACTTCCTGGTCAACAGCTTCCTGCATAACCTCTGAGAGTGTGATCCCTGTTTCCGGATCAACGGTCTCCTGATTCTCCGTTGCTTCGATCTCTGCATCAAATTCTTTTTCTGTCAGTTCTGTTTTGCTCTCCGTTTCAGCAGCACCAGTTTCCTCTGTAGACGAGTCAGCCTCAGAATCCTCAGTTTCTGTCTTATCGGAAGAACCAGCATCCTGATCAGAAGAACTTTCTGACTGCGAATCTTTCTGCTGATCCGCTTCTTTTACCACGATCTTTCGATTGATCTGGTAGGTTGGGTGATCCGTTGTCTGTGGTTCTACATAATAGACTGCCTTATAGGAATTGGCATAATCGGTAGAAAAATCATTCCCGTCCGCATCTTTTGCTTCCTGAAATGTAACTTTTACTTTGCTGTCATCCTGGATCGTAAGACCGGTATAATCACTCTTTACATCGAAATTGTCTCCAACCTTGATCTCATAATCCTTTGCAGTTACCACTTCATCTTCATCCAGCTGATCCTTGATCTCCTCATAATACGGAATCTTTTTTACAGATCCAGCATCATCAGAAGCATAGGCAACAGCGGGAGAGAGTACCGTCGATAGAACCGTTACTGCAGTCAGTAAACCGGACATCACCCTGCGTGCTTTCTTTTTCACGTTCATTCTCTTAAATCCTTCCTTTCTGATTCTTTTGTGTATGGTTATCTGTTAGTTTCTGCATATTATCTTTTATACGAAGATGATCGCCTCCTTTCCTGAAATTTGTGCTATTTGGGACAGTCAGCACAAGCTGAGATAACAGCACAAATATATGGCGGTACCTGTTTGTCACAAATACCGCCACATGATTTCTACTGTCATCCTCTTTTTAGATTCAGACATTTTATTTTGATTTAAGATTTAAGCGTTTTCCTGTTTTCTTTCCCGGATCCGTTCCTATATCAGTTTCCATCTCTGATACGTTTTCTTCTGGCAGACACGCAGCTTTTCGCTCTATGCATGTTCAAATCAAATATCACTCCGGGCAGGCTATTCATTTTTCAAGGTACATGAAGGTGTTCTATGCAAACCCTTCATATAACGAAACGCTCAGAGCCTGTTTTACAGTGGTCTAATTCAATTTTTTTGAAATTTTTTTAAAATTCTTCGTTTTCCGCCTTTTTTTTCATCGTTTTTAATGCTCTGTTCAGAAGGTCATTTACACTCTGTTGTTTGATTCCCAGATAATCTGCGACATCCTGCTGACGCATTTCTTCGAAATAAACCAGATTGAGTACCATCTTTTGCCTCTCTGTCAATTCCTTGATCAGCGCATGCAGAATTTCTCTGTCGATAACATCGTCAACAAAATCTTTTGAAGATCCTCTCATAATCTCCGCATCATCTGTAACATCGCTGTTAGAAAATACACCATGATTGGTGCTGATTTTGCTCTGGCTGTATGTCATACGGTCTTCAGCCTCCATCAGCAGACGGATATACCAGTTCTCGTTATCAAAGAACTCTTTATTGAATTCCTTGTTATCGCCAGTTACACTCACATATTCATAGTCATCACAACTATGAAGCGGAAATACGGTTGATTGATTTCCCGCTGTATAAAGCACATATCCGTGATCATAAACAGAGATCGTTGTATCTGCATTGATCATTTCTTTTACTACAACTTTGTGTTCTTTCAAGGATTTCACGCTTGGGATTCTTTTCTCCATATCAGCAACTTTCACGATTTTCTTCAGTTCTTTTAATGTCAACATAATGACCACCTTTCTGCCTTTCGGCTCCGGGTGGTCCATTCCATCTTTTATAAAATTCCTGCACAGACATAAAGAACTGCAGCACAAGAGATCACGAACTCACCCGTTTTTTTTGAACGGGAGTCCGTGACTCCTTTGTAACGCATGTATCTGCGTTTAGATTAGGTTTGCCAGATTGCCTGGCTTATTCAGTTGCTATGTGCACCTTCTGATTTATTCTCTGTTTGCTCTTTGCGAAACATGGAATAATCGCCCATAGCATCGTAAGGACAATGCCTTACAAATTCCTGGTATTCGATTTCAGTCATCTTTGTTTCCTCCTTTGTGTCATATTATCAAAATCTCTATTTACAATTATTTTTGCAAAAAAGAATTCAACCTCTATATAACGAAACGCTGAGAGCCTGTTTTACAGTGGGGTACGACAAAAAATTTAAAAATCTTTCGAAATACGTCAAAAAAGCCCGACAAAACAAATACTTCAACAATCTCCAAAACCAGAAAATACTTCTGATCTTGCAGTGTATCCGTAAATGTTTTGCCGGGCTCTTAGTGATTCCAGTCAGGTTCAGCTCCTTGACAAACTCTTGCTGTCTGGTGCGTCCTTGATGTTTCCTGCCAAATCCAACGCTTACTACAGACAGCTCATTCTATTCTGTTATGATCCCTGATTCATCATCTTTCGGGAATACGTCCGCATCCTGGACTTTAATTGTTCATCTCGGATGTGGATCGGACGAACCGACACCATATCATCCTTTACAAATATTTCCAATGTACTGCGACATTTTTTGCACTCCACTTCTGAATCGCTTTGTGCGCTCTTTTCAATAAATGCTCCACATACAGAGCAGTGTACATGCCATTTAATAGCACCTGATCCCATATAGGCTTCCTCCTTTAAGCAATAAGATATTCTCCATTTATTACTCAACGGACCAAAGGGAAATCAAATCCGCCTTATGAGCATCATGCCATCCATTCCGTAAGTGCCAAAGCTACACGAACAGCACGATTTCTATTCTAATCAGATCTGCTTTGTCGATCTGTGCATCCTTTTTTATCCTTTCACCAGCTACCACTCACTCTTTCCGGTATAAAAAATTCCGCTGTGATTAATTAACATGATATTTCAATAGTTTCAAATACATCACCAGTCAGATCACAGATGTCCTGGATCTGGATCTCGGTATCATCAATCCGTAAGTGGACTGATGGATCAAAAAATTCTACGGTTCCAGATAATGTATGGTACTGACCAATTAATGGATTCTTCCATGACTTTTGAAAATAAGTTGCCTGTATCTTCATTCCATATACCAGGATCCTTAATTTCATATCCAGCTCATTTTTCTTTTCCTCAGATAAATCTCTTTTCGGTTCATAAATGATTTCCTGTTGCCGGATTGTTTCATCCAATCCACGAAGTGCCGCAAATGGAGCAAACTGTTTTGCTCTGCGTCCTACATCCATAGGATGTCTCCTGGAAACCGGTCTTGGTAAATATAAATACGGTTGATATGCACTTGCCAGCACTTTTTGCACCTCCTCTAAGCACGGTGACCACCTATTTGCTCGTTGCGTTCTCTATAAGTAGAACACTCTAGCAGGTTGGATCCCCGCATGATCGCATTCTTTCCATAACGCTGCTTTACATTCAATACTGCTTCCTGTAAATGCCGTTCCTTATCGGTCTGTTTGGGATCATCAAACAGGCTGTACTGCACATAATTTTCAGGAGCAACCCTGTTCGCACACACCTCGATTCTTCGGATTCCGGTATATCTGTCTGCAATCCTGCGATATAAATCTTCCACTGCATCTATGATCTTTTTGGAACTGTTACTTTCTCTTTCGAGTTTTACGGTTCCTTTGGATGCCTCATGCTCATACCTGTGGTCATAGGCGATCCATAAGGTGAGAGAGTTTGTTACCAGTCCTTTTTCAAACAGATCCAGGACCAGATTATCTGTCATTTCCCTTACGATCACAAGTGCTTCGTCAAAAGAATAATTTCGCATCAGCACCT